>Ga0164313_10003951_pt1 | contig 13230 bp, 7 predicted proteins | sample GuaBasSedimGuay4_FD_113735 | JGI IMG/M metagenome (GOLD analysis project Ga0164313, IMG submission 113735) | Subseafloor sediment microbial communities from Guaymas Basin, Gulf of California, Mexico - Guay4, Core 4569-4, 0-3 cm | ecosystem: Environmental > Aquatic > Marine > Hydrothermal vents >... | reverse complement strand
TCTGAATCAAAATGTAACTGAAAATCTCCATCCCCTATTTCAGTGATTAAATCAACATTGGTCCACTTGTTGCCTCTGAACTGTAAGTTTGTGAATGTACCATAGGAGTTGCTATTGGCCATGGAAGGATCAAAAGTGCCTCGCAATTGACTGTGATCACCAATTTGAAGATCTGGATAAAAATAGTCCAGTAATGGATTTACGCGCTTAAAATCAAACTGGTATGTAAATCGGGTCAGGGAATCAATAAATGGTTCATTCTCCACATCCACATTTATGTACCTATCAACAAGGTTTTTGAAGGAAACAGGCAAGCCAGATAATTTATATTTGCCCTGGATATGCGCATCAAATATCTCCGAGTTAACCAGAATCTCAGAGTAGTCGGGCGTATTTCTGGTGGAAATATTAAAGTCGTAGAGCTGAATCAGCGCATCTCCCTTGGAAAACAGGCTATTAACCACCCTCACCTCGCCATTCATTTCATCCAAGGTTTTCCCTGAAATATCCGTTTCAATCAGAAATGATGCGAAAGTATTGGGCTCCTCATTTCCAAGCTTAAGATAGTAAGGACGGGCACGGGCCACATCGGCTGTGAAATTGTAAACCGGGACTTCTCCCGAGAAATCCATCTTCCCCAGGAAATCCATTTTTATATTAGGATCACTTATGCTTACCCCTCCGTCAAACGTGTTGTTTGTAAATTCTCCGTCAAGTGTAATGTTGCTATAAGCGTAATGGTAAAACTCCAGGGAGTCAATGTTGCCACTTAACCTGGCCTCTATCTGTCCACTGGTAATACTTCCATCGGTATAAACATCCATATCCAGTTCTGACAGTACCTCTTCCTGTTCCAAAAACGCTCCCAAACTGAAATCATTGGTTTTTAAATGACCGTTAAACTTAATTCGATTCGATGAGTCGGGTTTAAATGAGAGGTCCATTACCATTCCCCCCATATCTGTATGGAGCAGTCCAGATGCAACAAAGTCGTCGGGATAACCGGTAAAACGACCCCTGAAATCCAGATTGCCAAGGTTGTTCCACGGGTAAAGAAGATCCCTTGAGTTATCCTTTAACTCTCCAACCAAGGTATTTAAAGCACCTACCGATGTATTTAGCTCCTTGAAGTTCAACTCCAGGAAGGTGTTTTTAAATTGTGGCAAACCAATCATTACGAAATCAAATGCCAGTGTGCTGTTTTGATCAAAAGTCATTAACAGATCTTTTCCACGCAGGTCGTTTAATTTTCCAAAGACCTTACCTTCAATGTCTATGTGATCCAGCATCCCCATTGTAGCCGAAGCATGGTAGGCAAGATCTCTTATTTTTAATGTAGATTGATTGGATTCAAAGACCAGGTCCACCTTGCTTGAGAAGTATTTGAAATCCTTAAATTTCTCGAAATTGAATTTGAGTTCCGGAACCTGAAATACAGAGCCTTCAGTTAATATATCCAACTCATCAAAATGCATATGGGTTTTGCCGAGAGATAATCCTGAAGTTAGTGATGCAATCTCAAACCCTGATTTTTCCCGGGTGGTCAGGGAGACGATATCCATGCTGACCGTGTCCCTCTCACTGATCAGGTCATCTACCTTAATCTGCAAATTTTCAAGGTGATAATCCGTGAAATTAATTTCATTATTGGTCTCATTTTTTACCATTTTTGAGAGGGAAAACCGGCCATCGATCATCTCAATCTTAGCAATATGCAACCTGGATTTTCGTTCTGGAGGAACATGTGGCTTATTGATGAGGTCTACGAAGTATTTGATATTGACCACATTACTGCTATCAATCACTAGGTTCAACCAGGCATTTTCAACAGTAATTTTTCGTATCTCCACTCCCTTCCGGCCCGAAAAGATCTGCTTCAACCGCACTTCAGTGAGTTCGGAGTAGATCAGGGTATCTCCATAAAGGTCTTCCAGGTACAGATCCTGGATATGAACTCTTTTGAAGAAGGAGTAGTTGATGGACGAGAGTGAGATAGAGGTCATCAGCTCCTCCGATAATCGAGCAGCAACATATTTAGTAACCAGGGTCTGCACCTGCCTGTTTTGAAGAAACAGCAAAGAGAGTGCAGGAATGGTTAAAAACACCAGCACCACAATTAACCCTATTTTCGCAATCTTTTTAATACTTTTGTCTCTTCTTATGATCAATCAAAACAAAAGTAGTAAAAGTTGTCATGGGTACTGTAATTCTGGGGATTGAATCCTCTTGTGATGATACATCCGCCGCGGTGATGAGGGATAGGGAGCTGCTCTCAAACGTGGTGGCCACTCAGGATGTGCATATTCAATATGGGGGAGTAGTTCCTGAACTTGCCTCCAGGGCTCATCAACAGAATATTGTTCCTGTGGTTGACAGGGCATTGAAACTTGCAGGCATTTCCAGAGATCAGATTGATGCTGTGGCTTTTACCAGAGGTCCGGGACTCATGGGGTCGTTGTTGGTTGGGACCTCCTTCACTAAAGGTTTCACAGCTGCACTTGGTATACCTATGATCGAGGTAAACCATCTGCAGGCACATATTCTGGTACATTTCATTCAGTCGGAGAAAGGCGCCGAGAGGGTACCCGAATTTCCGTTCTTATGTTTGCTCGTCTCAGGGGGGCATTCCCAGCTTGTGGTGGTGAAGGACCCCTATGAGATGGAAATTATTGGCCGTACCATTGATGATGCAGCAGGGGAGGCATTTGACAAATGTGCCAAGTTGCTGGGATTGCCCTACCCGGGCGGACCTCATCTGGACAGATTGGCTTCTGAAGGTGATCCCCACAAGTTTACCTTTAACAAGCCCAGGTTGCAGGGATTCGATTACTCATTCAGTGGTTTGAAAACGTCATTTCTCTATTTTCTGAGAGATCGGCTTAAGGAGAATCCCGCATTTGTGGAGCAGCACAAAGCCGATCTGGCAGCTTCACTTCAAAAAACCATAGTTGATATATTGATGAATAAACTCAGGAGAGCTGCAACAACAAAGGGAATCAATCAGATTGCCCTGGCCGGTGGTGTGTCCGCAAATTCTGCGTTGCGAAGTGCAATAGTCCAGGAGGCAGGAAAACAGAATTGGGACATATTTATTCCTCCACTTAGCTATACTACCGACAATGCAGCCATGATTGCCATTACCGGGTATTATCGTTTCCTAAAGGGGGAGTTTGCCTCTGAGGATATTGCACCCATGGCTAAGATGTACTTCTGATCCATCCTCTTGATAATATGTAATAAAATGAAACTGGATAACATCCGGAGCAATCAAAATTTTACTATATTGGGTAGACTTTTGTAGCAATGCCATGGATAAACTAGAGTTTCAACCTACTCAGAAAACACCATATGTATTGCTGGATCCGTCCGGTAAGATCAGATTCAAGGGCAGGTCCATCCCTGAGGATGTATCTCTTTTCTATGAGGATATTTTGGATTGGATTATCGCTTATGCCTCATCTCCGCCATCCTACACCGAAGTAGATATTGAAATGGAGTACCTGAACAGTGGAACCTCCAAATACATGTTGAGGCTTCTAAAGAAATTAAAAGAGGTAGATAACGACGGTTATGACCTGAAGATCAATTGGGTGTATGAAGAGGGCGATGATGATATCCTTGAACGGGGAGAGTATTACTCCTCCATCCTGAATCTGGATATCAGTTTTATCGAGATTGAATAGTCAGTTCATAAAATTGATGCCAGATAACTCCAGTATGCCAGGTGAAAAGCATGGGAGTCAGTATCTTTAATGGACTCCTGGAAATTGATGGTACTGTTGCAATTTTGTGGGTGCTCAATGGTGGGGTCGAAAAGGCCGGGCTTTTCCGGATGGAACTGAACACCCAGCACATGAGGATATTTGCTGTGTCGAATTGCTTCGACAATCTTTCCGTCCATGGAGGTGGCAACTATCACCCAACCTGTCCCAAGTTTCTCAAGAGCCTGATGATGGGAGCTGAGTACCAGGGGGGCCACGCGGCTCTTAAATCCAATCCCTTTCGTTAGGATCTCCTTTTTCTCCAGATTTACCCTGTGGAAATGATAGGAAGTGGGAGCATCACACCCGGTATTTACCTTATCTGCATAATTCCTGTGCATCTGGTCCGGATCCCCATTGAGGAGATCTTCGGCACTCCAGATGTTATATATCTCAGTGGGGATATCCTGCACCAAGGTGCCCCCTGTGGCCACATTCATGGTTTGCATTCCCAGGCAGATCCCGCTTAACAGGTAGCTTTGATTTCCCTCTAAATAGGGAATCCAACTGTAATCCTGGCTTCCCCCCAGCAGGTGAAACAGGTAGGATAGTTCAAAGTAGTGCCTGAACGGATCGGTGACCGAAGTGAGCAGGTGAACCTTTTCATGGTATGTTACAGGGGGTATGTCGGGCCCGCCCATAAACAGGGCACCTTGCGACTTGCTGAAAAGAGAGATGAATTGCGGAGTACATGGATTTATTGTAAAAATATTTCCAGGCTCCAGCGTACCGGCAACCTCCAGCAAACTAAAGTGTTCAGTGGGGTGCAGACGCATATATTCCTCCGCTTTTTCATAATCATAGGTTTCATATTCGTGGTACACTCCAAGGATGTGGTACTCTTCCAGAGAGAGTATATCCTCATCCATGAGGTTCTGAATCACTTCCAGATTATAAGCTGTGGGGTGAAACAACAACAGCGTGTCCTGCCCTGATAATTGAGAAACAAAAAAGTTTAAGACAATTAGAGAGATGCTGAAAAAATGAACTTTCATCTATTTATATGATTTTATGTTACTTAAGCAATCCGGAGAGCATCTGCATACAGTGGTTCATATTTTGGCGGGTTTCATCGTCAAAGTTCTTGAATACCACTTTCCCACTGTTGACCTCCTGCAGGAAATTGGAGCCAAGTATGGTCCTGGCAAAGTTATTGTCTTTTACGTATTCTGAGTTCTTTACTGTAATTCCTTCACGTACTTTTATGATAAACTTTTTAAAATCTATGGTGGAAAAGAGATCCTCAGCATCCAGGAAATCTTCCATCAATATCATCTGTTCCTTGGCCAGATCAATCTTGTTGTCAAATTGTTCCTTCATTAAATTACCATACACATTCTGTTCCTGGGAATTTCCAAAATTAAGAATAATATAGTCGATACCCCATCCAATGAGAATATTAACCATGGTGGGTATACTCTCAGCACCCGAAGATGGTAAAAAATAGCACTCTTTTTCAAAACCGGTAAGAGCAACAATGGCTTTCATAAAGTAAAAGTTTGCAAGGTCCTTAACGATCACATTGTTGAATGACTTTATGATCTCCTGCTGGTTTAATCGGGCGCCCATGGTCGAATAGATGGGCGAAAGGGTATCAGCAGTAGCAGATTTGAGCGATCGGGCACTAAAGACCAGGGATTCACTCTTCATATCATCCTCCACAGCTCTTTGTACCGCAAGGATGCGGTATAACTTATCCACATCGATCAGGTGAGGTGAATGGGTGGTATAGATAATCTGAATCTGATCACTGATATCATCAAATACTTTTAATACATCTTCCTGTGCCCTGGCGTGGAGGCTTACTCCCGGTTCATCGATGAGTAGCACCTTGTTTCGCTGGCTTTTGTCCATGGCTGTGGCTTTTAGCTCCAGGAAGAAAGAGAGAAACCACCTTACTCCGCGGCTTCGCTGTTTTGGGTATAGGCGTTCCTTTTCATCCTTAATCCAGAATTCAATGAATGGTTTGCCACTTTTGTCCGGATGGGTATGATCGTAGTGTGAGAGCTCAAAGTTGATTTTGATCTTATTTTTCTTACCCACATTCTGTCTCCAGAAATCTTGAAAATTAAGGGTAAGCTCCCCGTTTAGGTTTTCGATCTTCTGTTTCAGGATGCGACTCGAAGGTTGTTGAAAAAAAGAGTATTCGAGTCCTGTTATGGTCAGGAAGTTAATGGCAGCTTTATAACCTTCGGCCCGTTTATTGCTTTTGATAATGTCCTCTAAATCGATGCGGTTGGGTAGGAGAGAGCTGAAATCTTCGAATAGCTCGAAATCGGGTAATATTTTGAATATCTCTTCTGCCAGTTCATTGGAGCTATAAAACTTTTTTCTCGATTCATACTCGGTCCTGGCGCCAGTCATGGCACTTTCGATACTCATTCCCTCAAAAACCAATTCCACCGCAATCATATGAATGCTGTGATCAGATTGTAAATGAGACAGTTCATCCTTCAGCTGCTCAATGTCAGTGCGTGAGATATCCTCTCTTATTTCTGCCGCTCTTTGCTCCTTTTCTGAAGGAAACATCCCGGTCATCTGAAGCACCAGTTTTAACTGTTCCTGGACATCCAAAAGCTCTTCCTTCAGAAGACCGGTTTGCTCCTTAAGTTCGTTAAGTTTGTCACATACTCCCTGTTTCTCAGCCAGTGCCTCAAGAATGTCACTTTTCTCTTCCTGTTTAGACCTTTTTTGCTCCAGGGTCTGATTGAGTTGCTCAAGCATCTCCTCCTCCTGATCGAACTCCTGCTTAAGTTCCTCTTTTTTATCTTTTGAAGGAAATTTCCTGATGTTGCGTTTAATTTCATTCATCCGATGCTTCACCGATTCCACTTTCTCCTTGGTCCACTCCAACTCCTCGTTGGCCTTATTCAGATTCTTGGATGCAGCAGCTATCTCACTGTTGAGATGTTCCAGATGTTCCAGGACTTTTAACTCCCTTTGCTTAATATGATCGTAGGTTTCGTTGTATAACTCCTGCAATTCATCCCCCATAACCATAAAGGAGTCCATATCATCCTCCCATTTTCTTGAAAGAGATATGGTTTCAACTGTATTGATTAATTTGCGGATCTCCGGATCGAGCTTCTTTTTATCGATAAGGTTTTCGATATCGGAAAACTGGAAACTGAATTTACAGCTAACCACAGGAAGTGAAAGATCGCTTCTCAGCATATCTTCAATAAGGCGGCCATCATGAAATGCTTTCAGAGCCTCAAGAATGGATGTCTTTCCCGACTCATTCTGACCAATAAGACTGGTGATGTTATCATGAGCCAGCTGGTGCCAGCCTGTATCCACTATAGATCTGAAGTTTTGTACTCTAAACGCAACTAACTGCATCTCATATGCTTTAAACAAATTTTATTCCAAAAATCAGCATGTCATCTACCTGTGGGGCATCTCCCTTCCAGGCAGTAATCACCTGGTCCAACTTTTTCTGTTGATCCTCCATAGACTGATTCGAGATCTCAATGAGCAATTCTTTATAGGGCCCATATTTAAATTTCTTGTCATCGGGTCCGCCAAATTGATCAGGATAGCCATCCGAAAATATGTATACGATATCACCGGTTTTAAGTTGCATTGTATGATTGGTGAAAGAATTCTCTTCGATGGCATTGATTCCCACTGGCATTTTATCCGCTTTAATCTCGGTAAGGACTTTGTTTCTTATGTGATACAGGGGATTATTTGCCCCAGAGTACTGAAGTTCTTTGGTTTTAGGATTAAATATGCAAAGGGCCATGTCCATGGCATCCTTATTTTCAAGTTCATGCCCACGCTGGTGAAGGGCTCTCATTACCCGCTCCCGAAGAAGATTCAGAATTCTGCTGGAAGTGATGGGCCCCCTGCTGCTCAGAATCTCATTTAAAAACGAGATCCCCATGATACTCATCAGCGCACCTGGTACACCATGACCTGTACAATCACCGGCTGCCACCACCAGATACTCTTCCTTACGGGCACAGTAGTAGAAGTCACCACTCACTATATCCCTTGGTTTGTGGAGTACAAAGAAATCATTGAGCATGTTCTCCATATAGCGTTGGTTGGGTAGTACAGCCCTCTGAATAAAGCTGGCGTACTTCAGGCTGGCCATTAGCTCCCGTCTCTGTTCAAGCAGCTTCTCCCTGGTGAGAGCAGATGTTTTCAATTGTCGTTCAGTTTTAATCCCATCACTAAAATATCATCAATCTGGCTGATCTCGCCCATCCAACCCGTAAGTACTTTATCCAGGGCAGCTCCCTGATCCTTCAGGGCTATGGATTGCAGTTCAAGGATCAGTTTTTTGAAGTTCCTTGACATGAACTTTTTCCCACGGGGACCCCCAAACTGATCAAGGAAACCATCCGAAAACATGTAGATACTATACCCGTCATCTTTAAAAGTCGAGGCAGTGAAAGGGACTGTTCTCTCCGATATACCAATGGGCATCTGGTCGGACCGGACCTGTATTAAAAGATGATTGTCGTTATGTACAGAGCCCCTGGGAAGATCCAGTTCTTCTCCTTTGTTTAGCTTAGCTTTTTCGTTTCGCTTAAGTTTTCTTACCAGGTATAGAGGATTGTATGCTCCGGAGAACTGGAATTCACGTTTGGGGATATCTATTGATATCATGGCCAGGTCCATTCCATCTCTGGTCGAATTTTCGTTGTTTTTACCCGACTGTCTCAGTGAAGTGATCACATGCTCTCTCAATTGGTCCAGAATTTCACCGGTATTGGTTACCTCTGATTTGATCACAATCTCATCCAGGAAAGTCATTCCAAGCATACTCATAAAGGCGCCTGGGACACCATGGCCGGTACAATCAGCTGCAACAATGAGCAACTTGCCTTTCTTATTACCAATCCAGTAAAAATCACCACTTACAATGTCCCTGGGTCGGAACAGGATAAAATGCTCAATATTATGTTCTTCTATTAATTTTTCTGGAGGTAGCATGGCCCGTTGGATCCGGCTGGCATATTCAATGCTGTCGGTTAATTCTTCTTTCTGTTTTCGAATTTCAGCAGTCCTCTCCGCTATTATCCCTTCCAGACGAAGATTCTCTTGTTTTAACCGGCGGGTGTATAGTTTGATAATGATATAAACTATTATTGCTGCAAGAAGGATATAGACGAGATATGCAAGGATATGGGCATACCAGGGTCGTAGGATTGTAAAGGAGTAGGAGGCAGGAATGCTTTCATTTCCATACACATTTTGTGCTTTTACCAGAAGCCTGTACGATCCATGGGGCAGATTGGTGAACTCCTTAAAGGGAGTCTTTTCCCAACTGGACCAATCCTCCCCAAAGCCTTCCAGCTTGTAACTGTAAGTTATCTCCTCCTCCTGCTCAAAGAAAGGAGCTGCCCACCTGAAGTACACATTATTTAAACTGTGTTTGATTTCTGGACGTCTATCGGCTGATTGGACAAGACTTGCACAAAGACGACCCTGATGGTCCTCTGTAAAATGGGTGCCATAAAAGAGTACAGAATCGGTATTTAGCGTAACCTGCCTGATCAGTATGGGGAACAGCAAGGTATCGTTTCTTTTAAAGGATTTATCAAAATGATAAAGTCTATCTGATTTCCCAAACCATACCTCATTTTCTCCGCTGCTGTAAATTACATCGGTGGAGGTATTAGCCAATCTCTGAAAGGTTTTATCATGCAGTATTCTCAATCCTGAACCCCGATCTTCAGCTACCAATTCGCTCCAGCCTTTGTGTTCATTTTCAAAAGAGTACCAGTAATCCCCGTCGTGATCCTGGTAAAACGTCATTATCAGGTTTTTACCCTGGGGAAGAATCCTGTTGTGAATGGTATCGCGATAAATTGTATCGTGAAAGTAATTATACCTGTAAAAGCCATCCCTTGTACCCAATAAAACCTCTTTTGTGTCTGGATCAAGGAATACGCGGTTGTTTTCGTCGGAAGGAAGCCCTTTCTCACTATTCATGAATTTTCGCGAAGGATCGGTCTTCTCTTTGATGTCGATCCGGACCACCCAGTTATCGGAGCTGGTCCATAGGTAGCCATACTTATCAATTACCTTATTGAGAAGTATCTCTTCATTGAAATCCTTCATCCTGGAGATCTCCCGCCAAAGTCCCCGGTGATACTGTAAACCTAAGATCTGACTTCGACCAGTGTAGATAATTTCAGAATTTTCCGGATCCTGGACGATAAATTGTCCGGCATACTCCTCCTGGTCGGCAAAACTCTCTGGAGGATTCTGGATTAAATTTTTGAGAATTGAAACACCCATACGGGAATCTATAACAAAAGTCGTTGCCTCAGAAGAAGCAATCAGGAAATTCCGGTAACGCGACGGATTGAATTCCAGCAAGTGATAAATAGTTTCCCCTTCAGTGCCCTTAACCGGGATAAACCGGGTGCCTGTTGGACTCGATGATTTATAGTAGAGACCATTAAAAGTCGAGATAAACAGGGTTCCATTGAAGTACTTAATACCAGTTACAAAATCTTCGAAACCGGAGGACTCATTAAACACCCTGAATGGATTAGAGGGTTCCAACTTACTGACACCCATAAAATTAGTTATCCATAATGGACTTGTTTTTTCCAACCTTTCGTTGTAATATGCAAAGGTGGCATCTTCATCTATAAGTTCCTCTTTCTTAGTGACAATCTCAGTAGCTTTCCCATCTCTGCTAAGAATGACCACCCCATGATTAAGACGGGCTACTGCAAAATCCTCCTCCATGGCCTGGATATTTGTAATGGTCCCCTGCTTTAAATATTCTGTAAGCTCCTGGTCCATAAAGCCCTCATCCAGAAAACCGCTTTGCGTATCAAACAGGTAAATACCATTACTGAATGTACCTGCCAAAACTCTGGTGTTATCAAACTTCACCAATCCGGTAATGCTTTTATTTATAAAGAATTCTCCTCCGGGGACCACAACAAACTGATCATTCTGATAACGCATCAATCCTTGTTCCCAGGCAGATAAATAGATGTTTCCGTCAATTAGAAAAGAGAAGTAAGTATATTCAGGAGTCTCTATGTGGGTGAGGGTTTCTTTTAGATGATCATAGATAAAGATATAATTGAAGCTGCAAAAATAGACCTTTCCTTCCAGGTAATAGATTTTCCAAACCTCTCCAAAGGGTAATTTTTTCTGGTCGATGGTATCTGACAGCGAGCGAAATATCATCTTCCCATACCTATCAGGTAACAGGTAACCAAATTCTGAACTAGCTCCTACATACACAACTCCATCTTGGCCCGTAATTACAGAACAGACCATAGGATCTCTGGGAACCGGGATTCTTCTCCACTCAACACCGTCATACTCAAGGACTCCTTTGTTATTATTGCCAACGTAGATAACCCCTCTGTGGTCCTGGGTGATACACCAGTTTTGTTCGCTGCCTTTGGTGACAGAATGCTCGTAGTTAGTAACGATGGGTACCCCGTTCTTATTTGGCTGGGCTGATAAAATCCCGGTAGCAAGCAGAAACAGTAACGATACAATTACAGTTTGTCGGAAACCCATACGTTCTTACAATTGACCCTAAAATATTGAAAATATATGGTTATGCTTCTATGAATCATCTCTTTTTTTCATCATCAAACAACCGGGTCTGATATCACAACTACCGGTGCCCGGGACTATTTCAATAACCGGACATCTAATATGCCCCCTTTCACAATGTAACATAGAGATCCACATTCAGCCGAACCATCGGAAAGGTTCATTTCATCCTCATCAAAGGCAACCACTGTTTCATCCCCCGACTTATAGGTGGCAGTAACGGTATATGTCCGGTCCATCTCCGAGTAGAGAAAAAATTCGTCGGTGGTGGCTGTGTCCTGCCATTCGATCTCACCATTTTCATAATCACCCTTATAAAAAGTTAGAGGAACCGAGTCATTTTCGGCATTGATGGTGACGTAAATAATAAGATTGGCACTGTCGGGCATGTACCCGTAACAGTCGTTACAATTTACCTCAAACACCCAGTCTTCAGTTTCGCAACCTGAAAAATTTCCTGAGACGAACACCAGTAGCAGGGTTGCCATTAGTACAGTGATCCTCATCTTCATGGGATTAGTATTGAATATCCTTGTAAACATGTGTACCTTTCTTATAGACGATCCTTGCAAACAGAGTGATGTTGATTTTCCATGGCTCTTCAAGTAGGGTGCCGTAAGTGTAAAGTTCTGGTCCTGCTTTAATACCTGCATAGCGACCTTTCATGTATACCCCTCCTGACAACGCCAGGGAATAGTGAAATTTTGGGTGGTCACTGGTCCCTCTGTAATCTGGCATTGAAAGCATTCCATATGCACCTGCATAGAGTCCGTATACAATATTTGATTTATCACGGGCAAGCTTGAAGTATTTTCCTGCTCCATGGGTCCAGACCCACCTGGATTCTCTGTATTGATGGATCAGATGATCTTCCATCTGAACCTGGACCTTTCTCAGGGTGGGGCGAAAATCTACCCCTGTTTCAGCAAAAAATCCAAATTTATCATCCACCCAGGACACCCTTACCTGCATCATATGCTCATTGCTGCGAAAGGAGTTTCCCCATCCCAGCTGAAATTCAGAAAAGTTAGGCTGTTTGGTGGGACCGGCTCCTTTCTCCTTTAGCTTTTTAAGAATGGCTTTTTGATACTGCTTCATGGCCAGGTCGTACAGGTTCTCTTTTGCAGTGATCAAATGGTTCACATTGGCCCCACTGTCGATCAAAACCATTGCCGCACTATCCTGGTCAAACCTGATGGCATGTGCAAGTGGGGTGAAATTCTTTTTATTTATCTTTTCCAGGCCTGCTTCATACTCCAGCAGCAGATTGATCATCTCCCTGTTTCCCAGTTGTGCGGCAATCATCAATGGCGTATTTTTATCTTTATCGGGCTCATCGGGATTCAATCCGTTTTGAAGGAGCACATCCGCAGTCTCCAGGTTCCCAAAAAAGACAGCAGTCATTAAGGGTGTATTGCCTTCCCGGTCACTGAGTGTATCTGATGCTCCGTAATAGAGCAGCAGATCAGCCATCTGGTAATCATTGATGGCGGCAGCATAGATAAGTGGAGTACCTTTCACGTCGTCCTGATGATTGGGATTTGAGCCTTTTCGCAGGAGAAAGTGAACTACTTCGAAATGCTGATTAAGAATTGCCACCATCAGGGGAGTGGTTCCTTCCACATAGGTGAGTTCCAGGTCTGCTCCGTTCAGGACGAGCAGCTTCACCAACATGCTGTCACCAATTTCGGCGGCGAACATCAGTGCAGTCATACCTCCATCAGACCTGGAATTTGGATTGGCCCCTCGTTTGAGCAACAAAAGTACATTGGAAGGATGCTTCTTAAGCACCGATTCCACCAGGTTCCAGTTGTCATCCCCTGCCTGGAAGTAGGAGGTATCTGCAGGCACTAAAAGCTCTGCATCCTGGGCCCGGCAACTCAGGCCAGACAAAAAACCCAGCAGCAGACTCAGGACC
>Ga0164313_10003950_pt1 | contig 13231 bp, 12 predicted proteins | sample GuaBasSedimGuay4_FD_113735 | JGI IMG/M metagenome (GOLD analysis project Ga0164313, IMG submission 113735) | Subseafloor sediment microbial communities from Guaymas Basin, Gulf of California, Mexico - Guay4, Core 4569-4, 0-3 cm | ecosystem: Environmental > Aquatic > Marine > Hydrothermal vents... | reverse complement strand
CTCGTGGAAGGCTTCCAAGCTCCTCGATCTGGGTGACTTTCTCGGGGTCGAGGGGACGGTTTTCCGGACCCGCAGCGATGAGCTCAGTGTTGCGGTCAAGCAGTTGACGGTCCTCGCCAAAGCGATGCGGCCGATGCCGGAGAAATACCACGGCCTGGCGGATCGAGAAGCGCGGGCCAGACAGCGCTACCTCGACCTTCTGTCCAATCCGGAATCGAGGGCGGTTTTCGAGACCCGCAGTCGTATCGTGTCGGGAGTCCGCCGCTTCCTCGATAACGCCGATTTCATAGAGGTCGAGACACCGATGATGCAGCCCATCCCGGGCGGCGCCACCGCCAGGCCCTTCGTGACCCACCACAACACCCTCGATCTCGATCTCTACCTCAGAATCGCACCCGAGCTCTTCCTCAAGCGGTTGATAATCGGTGGCATGGAACGGGTGTACGAGCTCAATCGGAACTTCCGCAACGAGGGCATTTCTTCCCGTCACAACCCCGAGTTCACCATGCTCGAGTTCTACTGGGCTTACGCCGATTACGAGCTGCTCATGGATTTCACCGAGGAGTTGGTGACCACCGTTGCTCAGGAGGCTGTGGGAAGCCTCAAGGTTCCGTGGGGCGAAGAGACCATCGACTTCTCACGGCCGTGGCGTCGTCTCACCATGCGTGACGCCATCCTGGAGTATTCCGATCTCACGCCGGACGATCTTGAAGGCCGGGAGCGGATGGAGGCGGCTGCGCGAACGGTCGGTGTTGAGCGGATCGAAGAGAGATCGGACGGCAAGCTCTTCGAGGAGCTTTACGAGATGACTGCCGAACCCAAGATGATCAACCCAACCTTCATCATGGACTACCCGAGGGACATCTCTCCCTTGACCAAGTCCAAACCGGCTAACCCGGAGGTGGTCGAGCGTTTCGAGCTCTTCATCGGCGGACTCGAGGTGGCAAACGCCTACACCGAACTCAACGACCCCGCCGAGCAGCGGCGCCGGCTCGAAGAGCAGGTTGCAACCAGCGGCGGGATGCTGGACGAGGACTTCGTGCTCGCGATGGAGCACGGGATGCCGCCCACCGGCGGCGAAGGCATCGGCATTGACCGCCTGGTCATGCTGCTGACCAACCGGCAGTCGATCCGCGACGTGATCCTCTTTCCGCAGCTTCGGCTGCGCGATTCAACGGCCTGAATGACATTTGGCGCCGAACTTCACGTGGCGAGTCGCTATCTCGTTGGTACCCGGCGATGGACGCCGGTGGTGACGGTGACGTTGATCTCAGTTTTCGGGTTGGGGCTTGGTGTTTTTGCGCTGGTCGTGACTCTGGCCCTCCTCGACGGTTTCCAGTCGGGTATCCGTAGCCAGATTGTGGCCCATGCCGCCCACGCCGAAGTGTGGCCGACAACCGGTCGTCGAATCGAGGCACCGGGAAACTTGGCCTCGCTCTTGCAAAGCGAACTCGGCACTGTGGAGATCGTGCAGATCGTAAAGGGTACGTGTCTGGTCAGCTCGGATACCGATGCCGTTCCGGCATCGGTGGTCGGCCGGTCTGACACTGATCGAGTCACGGTGGACCGAATCCTCTCCCGTAGATTGGGGGTGGGAGTCGGTGACCGTCTCGAAGTGATTTCGGCCCGTCAACGGCTGACTCCCATGGGCCCGCTGCCGGTTCGGATCCGCACCGAGATTGCGCGAATCGCATCGCCGAGGCCCGGGGCCGAGTCGGGCGAAGTAGTCCTGCCCATCGAACAAGCACAGCGGCTGCTGTGGGGCGAACCGGTGATCGAGGCCATCGAACTCCGAGATGCAGAATATCCGTGGTCACTGGGCGAGCGGGCTCGGAAAGTGCTCGATAACAATGGCGTTGCGGTTCAGGTGGCGGGACTCGAGGAACTCCACCGGCCTCTCCTTACCGCTCTCGCCTTGGAAAGAGTGATGATCTTTGTCGCGGTCGGACTCATGTTGGTGGTGGCGGCGTTGAACTTGCTGTGCAACGTGGCCATGGTGGCTGCCGAGAAGCGCAAGGACCTGGCGGTGATGGCCGGGCTCGGATTCACACCACCATCCCTTCGCCGACTTTTTCTCGTCCTCGGTCTCTCCATCGGACTGATAGGTTCGGTGACCGGTGCGGTTCTGGGAAGCGGACTCGCCGTCGTGCTCGACCGGACCGGGGCCCTCGAACTTCCGCGGGGCGTGTTCATGGTGGAGGCGGTTCCGTTCAGCGTCGATCCGATGACGGTCGGTTTGGTCGTGGCGGTCGCCCTCGGACTGGCCGCTCTGGCGGCGTGGCTGCCGGCGAGAATGGTGGCCCGACGTGAACCGGCCGAGGGCCTGCGGTATGAGTGACGCCGGCATCATGGTGAAGGCGACGGGGCTGACCAAAGGGTTCGGCTCAGGCTTGACCCGACTCGAAGTCCTCGACGACCTCGATATCGAGGTGACGACAGGCGAGATGCTGGCGGTGGTCGGTCCCTCAGGGGTCGGCAAGAGCACCTTGCTTCATCTGATCGGCCTGCTCGATCGGCCTGAGCAGGGTCGGATCGTGCTCGACGGTATGCAGACCGATGATCTCGACCCAAGCGCTCGCGCCGGGCTGCGCAACAGCACCATCGGTTTTGTCTTTCAGCACCATCACCTGCTCGATGAGCTCGACGCGCTCGACAACGTGGCGTTGCCGCTGCGGATTTCCGGCGAGGGGAGCGGACTCGCCCGTGATCGAGCCGCAGAACTCTTGGAGGCAGTGGGTCTTACCGATCGTTCGTCGCACTTTCCGGACCAGCTGTCCGGCGGAGAGCAGCAGCGGGTTTCGGTTGCCCGTGCGCTCGCAATGCGGCCAAAACTCCTGCTTGCAGACGAACCCACCGGCAATCTTGATCGTGTCAACTCCGAACGGCTTTTTCAATTGGTGACCGAGCTGCATTTGAAGGCGGGTCTGACATCAATTATAGTGACCCACAACGAGGAGATGGCCCGCAGGTGCAACCGGATCTTCCGCCTTGCCCCGCGGGTCGAGTCGTCAGAAAATGTTCGAAAGATTTAACGAAAACGTTCACCGGGCGCTCTTTTTTGCCCGCTATGAGGCTAGCCGCGAGGCGAGTCATCAGGTTGCGACCGTGCTCATCGAAAACCGCTCGGCTGACGAAATCCGCCTCAGAGTACGGATGGGCGATGGGCGGCCGGAAGCCGCAGTGGTCGACAGCCAGGGGGTCGTATGAGGTCGGCTGCCGCTGTGTTCATTGCCTTGCTGGTGTGCGGGTTTGCGCTCCCCGCGAGCGGCCAGGATGATGAGCTTTACATCGCCGAAATCGTCGTCGAAGGTGGTGTGACCGTTACCCTCGACACAGTGACCTACTACCTGGGACTCGAGGCCGGCGATCCCCTCGATCCTGAGATCGTCGTCGAGGGATTCCACCGTCTCTGGGAATCCGGTCTCTTTGAGAAGGTGAGAATCGAAAGCGAAGAAACGGACGACGGCCAGGTGACGGTCTATGTCGTTGTCACGGAGCGCCCGTTTGTCAGCTCCGTGACCTTCGAGGGCAACAAGAAGGTCAGCACTTCGGAAATGAAGGACTTCCTCGACGAGAAGGGCATTGACATTCCGCGCAACGTGCCACTCAAGATGTCACAGCTGTCGCGTATCCAGACGGCCATCAAGGAAATCTACGATGAAGAGGGCTTTCGGTCGGCGCAGGTGGTCTTTGATGTTGAGGACGAGGGTCGCAACCGACGCAAAGTAGTGTTTTTGATCGACGAAGGCGGCAAGGTCAAGATTGATAATATCGACTTCATCGGCAACGAGGTCTTCTCCGACAGCAAGCTTCGGGGCGTGCTCAAAGAGGTCAAGGCGGTCAATCTCTATCGCAAGTGGGGTAAATCGATCATCTACACCCGGGCAAACTGGGAAGCGGATCGCGATAACCTGCGCGACTTCTACATGAACAACGGCTTTCTCGATATCAAGATCGGAGAACCAGAGCTCGAACTCGTGGCCAAAAACCCCGATGCCGACACGCTCCAAGGAAAGCACTATCGTATGGATGTCGTCATTCCGGTCGAGGAGGGCGAGCCATATTCAGTCGAATCCCTCGATATTCAGGGAGTGGAGATTTTCAACGCCGAAGCCATGAAGGGCCTGTTCGACATCAAGATCGGCAGGACCTACAGCAAGAAGGAGTTCGATGCAGCCAAAGAGAAGATCCAGGAGATCTACCACAATTCGGGCTATATCTACGCGTACGCGAACGAACGTTTTGAAAGGGTAAAGGACAAGGAACTGGCCGTTGACGTGGTTGTCGACGTCTTCGAGGGTGATCGATTCAATCTTGGACGAATCGAGTTCATCGGTAACTCGAAAACTCGCGAAAAAGTACTGCGACGTGAGTTTCGCATCACCGAGGGCAATTGGATGAACATGGGAGCTCTCCGAAGTTCGGTCTTCAAGGTCAATGCCCTTGGATACTGGAAGTTGGAAGAAGAACCCCTTGAGTTCGATTTCGACGAAGAGCAAAAGAGGGTCAACGTCAGCGTCTCGGGAACCGAGGTCGGCCGAAACGACATCCAATTCGGGGCGGGTTATTCCGAACTTGACGGTATCTTCGCCCAGGCTCAGTTCAATACCCGCAATTTCATGGGTCGAGGAAACACCCTGGGGGTTTCGCTGCAGATTGGTCGCCGTTCCGACTTCTACACCTTGAGTTATACCGAACCCTACTTCCTGGACCGGCGGATTCTCCTCGGTGGTTCGATCTTCAGAACCAACCAGGAAGTGGCCGACTATTTCCGCCAGACCACCGGGTTCTCCATCTCGCTCGGGACAGGAATTCGGGCCTTTACGTCAGTGACCGGTATCCTATCGTTTGAGGATGTCAATTCGAGGTACGCGGTGGCACGTTTCGGGGTCCCCGGCGATCCGACCGGCGGGCATGTGCCGCCGGTCAACGTTCCGTCGGTGGAGCCGGTCACCAGCGAGATATTCTACGAAGAGTTCAAGGGTCGTACCGTGTCCTTCACCCCGTCGTTCACCATCGACAACCGAAACGACCCCTTCGACACCAGCAAGGGGAAACGGTTCAACGCTCGATTGAGGATGGCAGGCGGACCGCTCGGCGGTGATTTCGACTATTTCAAACCGGAAATTTCATACACGAGGTGGCTTCCTTACGACCGAAAGCAGAAATTTATCTTTGCATTCAACATGCAGGCCGGGATGTTCTTCCCGTACAACGGCTCTGAGATCCCGATCTACGAACGCTACCGGTTGGGGGGTGATCGAACTCTGCGTGGCATTCCGTACTACACGGTGCTGCCGAGGACAGCGGAGGGAGAGTTCTTTTTCAGCTCCACAGGGGTTCGCGAGGGCGGAGACCGTTACTGGCAGATCAACCTCGAACAGCAGTGGGCCGTCGGTGGACCGGTGAAGCTGGTCTACTTCATTGACATGGGAAACACCTACCACGAGGAACAGGGTTGGGACTTCTCGTTGTGGCGGCGAACCACGGGGATCGAGCTGCGGGTCGTCCTGCCCATGTTCCAGGCACCAATCCGGTTTATTTATGGGTATAATCTCGACCCGTGGCCGGAGGAGGACAAGAGCGATTTCCAGTTCTCCATCGGAACGACATTCTGACCGAGGTTCAACCAGCCTGAACAGGCCGATTATGGAGGTAACTACTATGCATCGTTCGAGTCTTTTCGTTGGATTTGTGGTGATCGCGCTGGCGGTGGCCCTGCCCGCGACGGCGCAGCAACTTAAAATCGCGGTGATCGACGTTCAACGGGTCGTGACCGAGTCAGACCCGGGCAAACAGGCATTGCAGAAGCTCAAGGAACTGCAGGATGGCAAGATCGACGAGGGTCGTGCTCTGCAGCAAGAGCTCGCCAGCATGCAGGAGCAAGTGTCGAAGCAGCGTTTCACCCTCTCCGAAGAGCGTTTGACCGAGATGAACAAGCAGATGGAGGACATGCAGATCGGCCTCCAGCGCTTCCAGGATGACGCCGAGCGCGAGCTGGATGAAGCCCGCCGCCGCGAGCTCGGTGGTCTCGAGGGACGAATCATCCCTGTGATCAACGACATCGGTGTCGAGCGTGGCTTTACGTTGATCTTCAACAAGTTCCAGTCTGGGCTGGTCTACGCCGATGACACGGTGGACATCACCGACGACGTGATTCTCCGCTTCAACACGACCCAGTAGAAGTGCGGATTTCTCACACTCTCGCCGAGATCGCGAGCTTACTCGGAGCGGAGCTGGTGGGTGATGGTGAACGGATGGTGGAGGGTATTCGACCTCTCGATCAAGCCGGGCCTGAACACCTGTCGTTTCTGCATAACCCCAAGTATGTCGCGCAGGCGGCGGAATCTCGTGCGGGCGCGATTCTTGTCCACAGCGCGGATCAACTGCCTGAACGCGACCTCTTGGTCTGCGATCAGCCCTATCTGGCCGTGGCGCGAGCCCTCGAGATCTTCCACCCGCAGACGAAACCCGAGCCCGGGATACATCCGAGCTCGGTGGTTGCAGACGATCTCGACCTGGGTGTAGACGCGAGTGTTGGACCCCAGGTCGCCATCGGCCGTGGTGTCACCATCGGCGAGAGGACGATCATCGGCGCCGGTTGTGTGCTGGGCAGAGGCGTACAGATCGGCGATGATGTTCTTCTCCACCCGAGAGTGGTGGTCGAGGACGACTGCCGTTTAGGCAATGGTTGCATCCTTCAAGCCGGTGTCGTGATCGGATCCGATGGCTACGGTTTCGCCACCGTCGACGGCGTCCACCACAAGATTCCCCAGGTAGGCATTGTGGTGCTCGAGGATGACGTCGAGATTCAGGCCAACACCACCATCGACCGGGCCACCATGGGTGAGACCCGAATCGGGCGCGGGACCAAGGTCGATAATCTGGTGCAACTCGCGCACAACGTCGAGATCGGTGAACACTGTCTACTGGTCTCGCAGGTTGGGATTTCCGGATCAACCAAGATCGGCAATCACTCGATCTTTGCCGGCCAAGCTGGTGCAGCCGGCCACCTCGACATCGGCGACCGTGCCATGGTTGGTGCGAGGGCGGCGGTCATGAAGTCGGTGCCCGACGACAGTGTTTTGGCGGGATTTCCCGCGAGACCGCAACGCGAGTGGATGAAGGCACAGGCGGCATTGGCCCGTATCGGCGGACTGCGCAAGAAAGTCCTCGAGCTCGAGCGGCGATTGCGCGAGTTGGAACCCGAGACAGGGGAGGAGTCGACATCGTGAAGGACATTCAGGACATCCTCGAAGTGATGCCCCACCGATACCCGATTCTGCTCATCGATCGGGTCTTGGAAATGGGCGACAGGAGTATCCGGGCGATCAAAAACGTGACCTTCAACGAACCTCATTTTCTCGGGCATTTCCCGGGTCACCCCGTCATGCCGGGCGTGTTGTTGGTCGAGGCCATGGCGCAGGCGGCGGGATTCCTCCTGTTGAGCCAGGTCGAAGACCGGGAGAACAAGCTCATCTACTTCACCGGGATCGACAATTGTCGGTTTCGCCGTCCCGTCGTGCCGGGCGACCAGGTCGTTTTCGATCTCGAGGTCAAGTCGGTCAGGCGGGGCTTCGCCAAGCTCCACGGGCGTGCGACGGTGGACGGTGAGTTGGCGTGCGAAGCAGATATGATGTCCGCGATGATGGAGCAGTGATGGCGATAACGATCCACCCAACTGCAATCGTCGATCCCAAGGCGGAGCTCGCCGATGGCGTTGTGGTCGAACCATACGCGATCATCGACGGCGATGTAGAGATTGGCAGGGACTGTCAGATCGGTCCCTACAGCCGGATCACCGGATGGACCACCATTGGGGCGAGAAATCGTTTCGAAAGTCACTGTTCCATCGGTGCCCAACCGCAAGATCTCAAATACGCCGGAGAGAAAACCCTGCTCGTTATCGGTGATGGGAACACCTTCAGGGAATTCGTCACCATACACCGGGGGACACCCGGAGGCGGTGGGATCACGCGCATCGGTCATGAGAGCCTGTTCATGGCCTACGTCCATGTGGCCCACGATTGCGTCGTCGGTTCTCAGACCATCTTCGCCAACGCGGCGACCCTGGCCGGACACGTTGACGTACAGGATCACGCCACGATCGGCGCGTTCAGTGCGATCCACCAGTTTTCGAGGGTCGGGCAGTACGCCTTTCTCGGCGGTTTCACGGCGGCCAGCAAAGACTGCCTACCATACATGAACACCACCGGGAGCCGGCCTCCCAAGTGCTACGGACCCAATACTATCGGCCTCGAGCGGAAGGGCTTTTCCCAGGAGAGTCGGACGGCGTTGAAGAAGTTGTGGCGCTACTTGAGAAGCTCGAAGATGACCACAACCGAGGCTCTGGAAATGGCCAAGTCCGAACTCGCCGGACAGCCCGAGGTTGATGTGGTCCTGGATTTCATCGACAGCTCGGAGCGCGGAGTGATCCTGAGCTAGAACGCTCTACCCAGGCGCTGAAGCGTGGTGTGCGCATCACCGATCTTATCGAAGAGCTCCGTGGCGTCATCACCGAGCGCGGTGATGACCTCTTCCGCGGTCTTGACCACGGCGCCATCCACCAGATAAAGAGGGCTCCCATTCGGGTCAAGGTAGAGCCCGTCAGCTGGTTCTTCCGCCACGAGCCCCTCGTACCCGGTGGGCGGGTCGTCGGCATCGATCATCGCCCATACCTTGGCGTCGAGATGGACGATATCGACCTTCTCGTCGTCGTATTCCTTGCGCAGGACATTCCATCCCGGCGCTTCATGATCACCTTTGAGTAGCCAGAACTTGGGCATAGCGTCATCCTCCGAAATCGCATGATACCCTTTTTTACGTCTGGTGATGCCAGCCCCGGGGCCGGCATCACCAGGCGTAAAAAAGAGAGAAGTCCGGGTTATGGATGCGCGTATCCGAGCCAGGAGTGTGCCTAGCTTCAGCCGCCGGAACCGGGCGTACGCAAAAAGGAAAAGGTCGCTCCAAAATCGCGCATGAGGAATGACTCAGAATCCGTTCGCCAATCGCTCCTCGATCTCCCGCAGCGCCTCCAACCCTCCCAGCGGGAGGCCGATATGGCCGCCCGGCACCTGCGGCTCCCTGATGTTGATGCGGATCAAGGTGGCGCCGGGTCTTCTCGCCAGCTTTTCCGATGTCATCCTCACGGTGGGTACCGCAGTCCCGGCGCCCACCTCGACGATGGTCAGCCGGGCGTCGTCGAGCTCGCCGACCCAGTCGGCGAAGCGTCGTTCCTGGTCGGTGGTGCGTCCCGGCTGCCAGCCCCAGTCGCCGAACATGAGCACGTTGGGTCGCGCCAGAGCGCCGCACATCGGGCAGGAGGGCAGGGGAGGACTGGCCCGGAAGGTTTCCTCATCGACGAGGACCTCGAATGGATGGGCTTTGGTGATCTCGTCGTTGCAGCGTGCGGTGCACTGGAGGTGGTGGATCGATCCATGGCACTCGAGGATCCGCTCTGGGTCGAAGCCGGCCCTCTGGAACTGGCCGTCGACGTTGGAGGTGAAAACGAAGGCGCCGTTCGGGCGCCCATCGCCCCATTCACGCAGAATTCGGAAGCCGTCGTGAGGTTCGGTGGCGCGGTAGAGCCCGAGCCGGTGGCCGTAGAAACCCCAGGCGAGCTCGGGGTCACGTTTGAACCAGATCGGGTTGGCCATGTCGACAAAGCTGATCCCGAGGCGTTTGAGTGGTGGATAGGCGCGCCAAAAGCCCTCGTTGCCGCGGAAATCAGGCAGGCCCGAGTCGACACCGATCCCGGCGCCCGCGGTGACGAGGAGGGCATCGGTTCTCTTGATTGCTTCTGCAGCGCGGTCGAGTGATCTCTCAGTGGGCTCGTCCATCCTGCGATCATACCCGTGCCCATGTTTTCACAGGGTGCCAGGTACACATTTGTACAATTACAAAACGTAATTGTACAAATGTGTACCTGGCACCATCCGGAACAACGGATCATTGCGGCGCGAGAGGTCCCAGCGGCGAGTAACGCCCAATGTGATTCCATTTCGGAAACGGAAACGGAAACGGGAGCGAAAACAGGCCGCGGCGTAAGCCGCGGCCGATACCTTGCGATGGGCTAATACCTAAAACCTAATACCTAATACCTATTTCTCTCCCATAAACGGATATGCAAAATGCTTCGGCGGCACGAAGTTCTCCTTCACCGTCCGCTGCGACGTCCACCGGATCAGGTTGAGGTACGACCCCGCCTTGTCGTTGGTGCCCGAAGCACGCGAACCACCAAAGGGCTGCTGGCCCACCACCGCACCGGAGGGTTTGTCGTTGAGGTAGAAGTTCCCTGCTGCGTGGCGCAGGACCGCGGCCATCTTGACTGCCGCCAACCGGTCATCGGAGAAGATCGCGCCGGTCAGCGCGTAAGGACTGGTGGTGTCGCAGAGCTCGAGGGTCGTATCGAAATCGGCGTCGTCGTAGACGAAGATCGTCAGAACCGGGCCGAAGATTTCCTCCTCCATGAGCTTGAAGCGGGGATCGGTGGTTTGGACCACGGTGGGATCGACGTAGTAGCCGATTGAGTCGTCGTAGGTGCCGCCGGCGAGGATCTCGGCCTCGGACGATGCTTTGGCATGTTCGATGTAACCGACGTGATCGGAGAAAGCACCCTTGTCGATGACCGCGTTGAAGAAGTTGCGGAAGTCGGTAGGTGGTCCGATCTTGATCTCGGAGATCTGACCGAGCATGAGTTCTTTGGTTTTGGCCCAGATCGACTTGGGAATGTAGGCCCGTGACGCGGCCGAGCACTTCTGGCCCTGGTACTCGAAGGCGCCGCGAACCAGCGCCGTGGCCAACGCCTCGACATCGGCGGAGGGGTGGGCAAAGATGAAATCTTTGCCGCCGGTCTCACCGACGATCCGCGGGTAGGTCTTGTACGAGGCGATGTTGGTACCCACGGTCTGCCACATCTGGTGGAAGACGGGTGTTGAGCCGGTGAAATGGACCCCGGCGAGGTGGGGGCTCGCCATCACGGGGTTGCCGACTTGACCACCCGAGCCGGGAACGAAATTGATCACGCCGTCGGGAAAGCCGGCGGCCTTGAAGAGCTTCATGAGCTGCCAGGCGGTGAAAACTGCCGATGACGCGGGTTTCCACAGCACAGTGTTACCCATGAGCGCCGGCGCTGTCGGCAGATTGCCGGCGATGGATGCGAAGTTGAAGGGCGTTACCGCGAAGACAAAGCCCTCGAGGGCGCGGTACTCGACATAATCCCAGTAGCCCTGTGCGGACTCGGGTTGCTGCGAGTAGATAAAGCGCTGGTAGTGGGGGTTGAAACGCCAGAAGTCGACGAGTTCGCAGGCGGCGTCGATCTCGGCCTGGAAGACGGTCTTCGACTGGTTGAGCATGCACGCCGCGTTGAGGGTATCCCGCCACGGGCCCTGGAGCAGTTCGGCGGCCTTGAGCATCACCCCCGCGCGGTCTTCCCATGGCATCTCGGACCACTCGCGCCATGCTTTCTGTGAAGCATCGATGGCCAGTTTGACCTCGGTGTCGCCGGCCTTGTGGTAGGTAGCGAGCACGTGGCCGTGGTCGTGCGGGCATACCGCCGTGGCGGTATTGCCGGTACGCACTTCCTTGCCGCCGATGATGAGAGGGATTTCGATTTCCTCGGCGAGCATTTCTTTGAGCTTGGCCTTGAGCGGCGCCTTTTCGGGTGAGCCGGGGCCATAGGCACGGACCGGGTCGTTGACTGGGGGCGGGACGGGTGTCATTCCGTTGGGCATATTCATCCTCCGCGATTCTCAGGAATTTTCGAGGCGTGACGTGTACGCCGGAGGGGCATGGTATCTGCGAGTGTTACTCGGTGCAAGTTCAATTCTCGCCCTCAGTCAAAGCGGCTGAGGGCGAGTGTTGAAAATGTAGACTGTCTCTTGCCATGAAAGATTTCATCTACCTCGATTACAACGCCACCACCCCCACCGATTCACGGGTTGCCGAGGCCATGCAGCCATACCTCATGGGTTTCTTCGGTAATCCCTCATCGGGTCACCGTTTCGGCCGTGAGGCCAAGGCCGCAGTCGAGGGAGCACGTACTCAAGTGGCGTCTTGTCTCGGGTGCGCCTCGAGCGAGGTCATCTTCACCTCCGGAGGATCGGAGTCCGACAACCTCGCGTTGCGAGGCGTCGTGGCGGCGCGTGGGGGAGGCCACGTGGTCACTTCGGCGGTGGAGCACCCGGCGGTCCTAGAAGTGGTCCTCGCCATGGAGATGGAAGGACTCATCCGGCTCTCCGTGGTCGGTGTCGATCGTTTGGGCCGGGTCGACCCGGCAGAGGTGGAGGATGCGCTCCACGACGACACCATCCTGGTGTCGCTCATGCTCGCCAATAACGAGGTCGGTACCTTGCAACCGGTGACCGAGATCGCGAAGATCTGCCGCAACCGCGGAGTGCTCGTGCACACCGACGCCGCCCAGGCCATCGGCAAGATCCCGGTGGATGTTGACGCCCTGGGTGTTGATCTGCTCGCCGTCGCCGGCCACAAGCTTTACGCTCCAAAGGGCATCGGCGCCCTCTACATCCGGCAGGGGGTCGAGATCGAGCCGTTGATCCGTGGAGCCGGTCACGAACGTCGACTGCGCGCCGGCACGGAGAACATTCTCGAGATGGTCGGTCTGGGTGCCGCGTGCGCCCTGGTGCGAGACGAGCCTCCGGATGAGCATTCCCGGCTCGAGTCGCTCAGAGATCGACTCCGTCAACGACTCACGAACGAGATCAACGGCATCATCGAGCACGCCCGTGGAGCAGACCGGCTACCCAACACCCTCAGCATCAGCCTGCCCGGCGCCCATGCGGGAAACCTCCTCGAAACCATCGGCGATGAGGTTGCGGCCTCGGCCGGCGCCGCCTGTCATGGCCTCAACGTCCAGGTCTCACACGTCCTCGCCGCCATGGGCGTCAGCACGGAGGTCGCTCTCGGCACCATCCGGCTGTCGGTTGGACGCTTCACGACGGAGGCGGAGATCGATCGTGGCGCGGAGATCATTCTCGAGGCGGTGATCGGTGATCGGTGATCTGTCCCAGACGCTGCCGCAGCTGCTCCGGCATGCACTCAACACCGGCCTTCTGGGACGCCGCGGCTTACGCCGCCGACGTCCCAGCGTCGCACGAGCAGCGTGGTCGTGCATGGGAAGCGGGAAGGTCTGAGACCACGCTGCTCGCGCGCCGGCGGCCTCCTTCTGAGCCGGGAGAGCCGACCCGGAGCGTTCTACCCGAGGAGTGCTCGG
>Ga0164313_10003949_pt1 | contig 13233 bp, 9 predicted proteins | sample GuaBasSedimGuay4_FD_113735 | JGI IMG/M metagenome (GOLD analysis project Ga0164313, IMG submission 113735) | Subseafloor sediment microbial communities from Guaymas Basin, Gulf of California, Mexico - Guay4, Core 4569-4, 0-3 cm | ecosystem: Environmental > Aquatic > Marine > Hydrothermal vents >... | reverse complement strand
GCGCCGGTATTGGCATTGACCTTCAGAACATGTTGCCAGCTTTCGCCACCATCGGTGGTACGGAAAATGCCACGCTCTTCATTCGGGCTCCAGATCTGCCCCTGCACTGCAACCCAGGCGATGTCGGGGTTGGTAGGGTGGATCTGGATTCGTGCGATCTGCCCACTTGCTGCCAGACCGACATGCTTCCAGGTCTTACCGGCATCAGTGGACTTCCACATGCCATCGCCCTGGCTGGTGGTGACACCGCGAATAGGCGATTCACCAGTACCAACATACAACACGTTGTTATCGGTTTGAGATACCGCGACCGCACCGATCGTTCCGACCTTGAAGTGCTCGTCGGAAATATTCTCCCAGTTGACCCCGGCGTTTTCAGTTTTCCAAACACCGCCGCCGGTTGCTCCCATGTAATACAGCATGGGCTTATCCGCCACACCTGCCACTGTGGTTACACGGCCACCGCGGTAAGGACCAATCATTCGCCACTCCAGCCCTTTGAGAAAGGTGGAATCCGCATCACCTTCGTCTTCGGAAAGTACCGGCCCGGATATCAGGGCCAGTAGTATCAGGAGAAAGGTGGTGAAAACTTGATGCTTGGAAATGGAAATCATTTTTTAATCTCTGGATTGAAGGCAAACTCAATTAATGGCCGGAATCAGGGGCAACATACACGTACAACCGCCTGAGTATAGGTAAATTAAAACGCCATTGCGCCCATTACTGTAAATAAATCCGCTGAGTCCGTGTATTTACTCGGAAATATCAGAAATATCTCTCATTTTGTATTATTGTTAGAGTAGAGGGGGGTTAAGGGGAAATTGTGGGCCACCGAGGGTCGCATGGAGGCAACGATTTTCAATAGACTTTGGCACTTCTGGAGCGAGCTTCGCCGGAGACGTGTTGTACATTCTGCAGGCATCTACCTGGCAGCGTGCTGGCTGATTCTACAGGTGATCGACGTCACCGAGGGTCCACTTGGCATTGCACATTGGGTGATGACCCTTACAGTGTGGCTGGCCATTGTTGGATTCCCAATTGCACTGATACTCAGCTGGCGATTTGAGATTACTCGCGACGGCATCCATCACACTCCACCCCTCACTAAAACAACCGCTGAAGAACTCGCGATTAATTTTAAGGACTACATGGTTGTCAGCTTCATGGCAGCTTTCCTGGTCTTTGTATCTGCCAGTCTTATAAGTGTCCTGAAAACTGGAAGTCCGGAAGTAATTACAACTGTAGCAGCCTCCAATTCCATTGCCGTACTCCCCTTCGAAAACCTGGGCGGACGTGAACAGGACGAATACCTGGGCCGTGGCCTTGCAGAAGATATTCTGCACCGCCTCGCCATGACCGAAGGGTTGAAGGTTGCTTCGCGCACAGCGGCGTTCGAACTGGATATGAGCGATCTGAATATTGCGGCAATCGGGCAACGTCTGGGTGTTCAATCACTATTGGAAGGCAGTGTACGCAGGGAGGGCGACCAACTTCGCATTGTTGCGCAATTGATCGATACGGAAACGGGTTTCCATATCTTTTCACGCAGCTACGACCGGAAAATGGATGACCTTTTTGGTATCTACGACGAGATATCAGCGGCGGTCGTGAGCGAACTGCAGTTAACCCTGAAACCCGAATCCACGGTCTTAATTGTTCCACCAACCACCGACATGCAAGCTTATGACTACTTCCTGCAGGCGCGCAGCATGCTGCAACGGTCCACACGCGCGGAAAGTGCAGCCAATGCGCAGCATTTCTTTGCCAGGGCAATCGAACGTGATCCGCAGTTTGCCGAAGCCTGGGCAGGTCAGTGCCAGGCATACCTGGAGTGGTATTACTACCAGCCTGAAGTCGTCAAAATCGATAAAGCCACCAGCAGTTGTCTGAAGGCGCTCGAGTTAAACCCGGAACTAGCGGCAGGCCACGTGGCATTTGGAGAGTTGTACCGCAAAACCGGTCATTTTGAGGAAGCCATTCTTGAGTACAGAGCAGCCCTGAGCAGCAATAACCTCGACGCCACCGCATGGCGGGGACTGGGTGGCGCATTTGCTGCGCTAGAGCGAACCCGGGAAGCCGAGGATGCCATGAAGCGTGCTCTCGAACTTGACCCGAACGATCTGCTCAACTTCTATGAGCTCGGAGTGTTCTATTTCTCACTGGGACGCTACGCCGAGGCAGCGGAGGTCTACACGCGGATGGCAAGCCACCCCAATGCCGGCGCCAGCGCTTATAACTCACAAGGTGCCGCCTATTACATGATGGGCCGGTTCGAGGAGGCAGCTGAATCTTACCGCCAGGTCATGGCCACAGAGCCCACAGCAGTTGCATACTCCAACATCGGAATCATGTACTTCTATAACGGCCAGTACGAAGATGCGGTAATCATGTACCGGGAAGCGGTGGCGCTCGCACCTGAAAACCCGGTCTGGTGGGGTAATCTGGGCGACGGTTTGCTTGAGCTTGGTGACAAGCTGAACGAGTCCGCACTGGTCTATCGCAAAGCAGCAGACCTGGCGGAGGAAATGCTTTATGCCAACCCGGAAGATGCTGAAATTTTGACCAACCTGGCCCATTATTACGCCCGCCTTGGGGATGATGAACGCGCCACCCGCTATCTGTCCCGCGCCTTGTTTGCGGCACCTGACGACACTTACGCACACTACTATGCTGCCCTGGTCCATCTTGAAGCCGGGCGACTGCAAGAGGCTTTGGAAGAAATACAACGTTCTGTAGAGCTGGGATACCCCATCGTATTACTGGCCCCGGACCCGCAATTTGCTGAATTAAGAAGTAATAAAAGTTTTCTTGGGTTGATTAAATAATCGACCCGGAACAGGGAGGAAAACCAGGTAACAGGGAAGATATCCAACCAAAATATAGAGGAGAATAAAAATGCCTTACTGGATAAATTTAGTCTTAGACAACGATAAAGGTGAGCCAACTTATCTACAACGGGCGAAGCCTGGGGTAGTCATGGAATTTCGAAGGTGGCCTGATGTTCCAACGCCTGGAGTTGGGGGCATATTACCGATGAAGCTCATATTCAAAGATGATTTCGTTGACAAGTATAGAAAATCCGGGAGTAGTGTGACTAAAGGAACTGTTTTAGGAGATAAGCCAAATCGAACGGTCGTGTTTGAATCTAAGGCCGGAACGTCGAGTGGCAAGCCCGTTCAGAAAATACGGATCATGCTCAAGTCTGGATCACATCTACCAGAAGGCTATGCCTTCGACGCCTTAATGGAAGATGATAATGGTGTCTGGAAAACTTGGGATCCAAGAGTTGTATCCAAGTAGCTAACATCAGCCAGAGGAAACCTGGCCCGCTCTAAGACTGCCTCTGCCCTTAATCAGCGGGTAATAAACTGCGGTCCAGGTTTCCTTGAATAAACTATACTTCAGTTCTCCCAATCACCGACCTCAGATCAAACATGTTGCACAGCAAACTACCCGGCATCGGTACGACCATCTTCACTATCATGTCAAAAATGGCCCAGGACGAGGGTGCTATCAACCTGTCCCAGGGTTTTCCTGATTTTGACGGACCGCAGGCACTGCGCGAGCGGGTCACTTACCATATGGATCACGGGCACAACCAGTATGCGCCGCTGACCGGGGTTCCTGAGTTGCGTGCGCAGATTGCCGCCAAGGTGCTGGATCTTTATGGCTGCAAAATCGATCCGGACGTTGAGGTGTGCGTCACACCCGGTGCGACCGAAGCTCTTTACTGCGCCGTCACGGCCGTGGTTCATCCAGGTGATGAGGTCATCATTTTTGACCCTGCGTACGACTGCTACGAACCCAGTGTCACGTTAAACGGTGGTGTGACAAAACACATTACGCTGCAATACCCCGACTTCGCCATTGACTGGCAGCAGGTCCGCGATACCATCACCGACCGCACCCGTCTGATCATCCTCAATACACCACACAACCCGACCGGTACCGTGTGGGGTGAAGAGGATATTCAGCAATTACGTGAAGTCATTGCGGGCCGTGATATTTACCTGCTGTCGGACGAGGTCTACGAACACATCAGTTTCGATGGCAAGCAACACCACAGCCTGCTGCGCTATCCGGACCTGGCGGCCAGGACCTTTGCAGTGTCTTCTTTTGGCAAGACCTACCATGCCACAGGGTGGCGCGTGGGCTATTGCATTGCACCCCGGCCTTTGATGGAAGAGTTTCTGCACATACACCAGTTCGTTAATTTCAGCACGAACTCACCAATGCAATATGCAATCGCTGACTTCCTGCGTGACTGCCCGCAACACCATCTTGAGCTGGGTGCTTTCTACCAGGAGAAACGTGATCTTTTCGTTGAACTCATGTCAGCGTCAAAGTTCAGCATGGTCCCCTCAAGTGGAACCTATTTCCAACTCGCCGATTACAGTGCGATCAGCGACGAACCGGATACGGAATTTGCCGCCCGCCTGACCCGGGAATTCAAAGTGGCTGTCATCCCGATCTCGGTATTTTACAAAGACCCACCAAAGCAAAACGTTGTGCGATTTTGTTTCGCCAAAGATAACGAAACGCTAAGAGAAGCAGCTAAAAAGTTAGTGAGGATATAGCCCTCAGCTTGACAGTCAGACCTGTTGTAACCTACGCTACGTAGTTTCCCATACATGTAGTTTTGCTGATGATTTCCTCCAGAATAGCCAGGGTCTACATAGTTCCTATCGCTGCCTATCAAGCGGTAGCGATTGCCGGGGGTTACGGTACCGGCCGCGAAGTCATTGAGTTTTTCACTTCATTTGGTGTGTTTGGCGGTCTATATGGCCTGATTACAGCCGCTTTGTTCCTGGGAATGATCACAGCTGTGACGTTTGAGTTTGCACGGATATTCCGGGTCTATGACTACCGCTCGTTTTTCAAGGAATTGATCGGCCCCTTTTGGGGCCTGTTTGAAATCCTTTATATTCTCCTGTTCCTGATTGTACTGGCTGTCGTCGCCTCGGCTGCCGGCAGTATCCTTTCGTCCAGACTGGGTGCGCCGGAAAACCTCGGACTCCTGTTAATGCTGAGCATCATTGCCAGCTTGCTTTTTTTCGGGCGCGAGGTTGTTGAGCGGTCACTTGTCGTGATCACAACGTTACTTTTAGCTGCATTTATCTACTACCTCGCTGCAGTATTGTCCGTTGATGGCCCGCTTATCCTCAGTCGTTTTAGTGCAGGTCAGGAAACTGACTTCTCCTGGTTAAAACCTGCCCTTCAATTTGGCATGTATTCGGCGGCGGTCGCCGTGATTATCCTGTTCTCTACAACCGGTATCGAAACCCGCAAGGAAGCTTTTGTATCGGGTGGTCTTTGCGGTCTGATTTTTATGATCCCCGGCTTGCTCTTCCATATATCGTTCATGGGTCGTCTGGAAGAAGTCATAGCTATAAAAGTTCCCGTTTACTGGATGATTGACCAGATCGACGTGCCCTATCTCCTGCTTATCTACCTGGTTGCGATGTTCGGTACATTTTTGGGTACCGGGCTGGGTTTTCTGCAGGCAGTGAGCGAGCGTCTTGACACCTGGGCGACTGCCAGGATGGGGAAACCGCTACCCCGCTGGCTGCACGTTTGCGTTGCAATAGCAGCATTGCTCATTAGCGCCATGCTCGGCCAGTTCGGGATTATTGACCTGATTGCAAAAGGCTATGGCACGATCGCCTGGGGATTCCTGATCGTATTTATTATCCCGATTATGACGATGGGTGTTTATAGGATTTATTCATCCCGCCGGTCACCGGCTATGAACACCGAGGAAAAACAAAGATGACTGCTCCCAATAACAACTTGCACGATGATCTGGCACCGGTATACGTCAGCTCAGAATGGGGTGAACTGAAAGAATGTGTTTATGGCGCGACACATGAGTTTCTGTTTCCCAAGTGGAATGTTGACGCGGATCTTCGCCCGGTCGGAGACTTTCGTAAGCTCTGGAAAGAGAATTCAGGCCGGCAGTTGCAAGATGTGGATCCGGAGTATTTCGCAAACTGGAAAAAGCAGATCGATGACGTGGTTGTATTTCTCGAGCAATCCGGAATCAAAGTGCACCGGGGCGCAAAAATCAGTGACGCCAACCGCAAATTTCCCGATGGTGAAAATTGGGGCACGCCAACTGGCTGGCACAGGGATGGTTTTGTAACAATAGGGAACAATGTCATCGAACTGGCACCGCGAACCATGTTTCATCGGCGCCAGAAGTTTGCCACACGACATATCCTGGTCGAAACCATGAAAAGAGGTGCACGCTACTTTGCACAACCCGATTGTGGCGCTGATCAATTCGTTGACCACCCGGGCTGGGGTTACCTGGAAGGCGGTGATGTATTCGTGCTGGATAAGAAAATCCTGGTGGGCAATTCAGGTCACTGCAGCAACCTGGCTGGCGCGGAATGGCTTCAGCATATGCTTGGTCCCGAATATGACGTGGAAGCTGTACCGATTGATCCGAGCCAGTTCCAGCACCTCGATTGCGTTTTATGTACCCCGCGAGAGGGTGTTGCTATCGCGTGCACTGCCGCATTCACCAATGGATTGCCCGGGTATATTCGTGATTGGGACATTATTGATGTTGATTCAACATATTGTAACGATGCGCTGGGTACCAACCATCTCGTGATTAATGACCGTACCGTGATGGTTCCATCCGAGCATGAACATGATCATGTTGCGAATGAGCTTAAAAAGAGGAAGTTTGAGGTTATTCGTATGCCTTACGGTCATGTGTACAGGTGTGGTGGATCATTCAGATGTGCCCACCAGCCATTAATCCGGCTGGACTCATGAACCCGATCCGCGTTAATGAAAACCGCCTTTGGGACAGCCACATGCTGATGGCAGAAATCGGTGCATTACCCAAAGGTGGCAGCTGTCGTTTGGCGCTGGGCGCGGATGACAAGCTGGGCCGGGATTTGTTTGTTGACTGGTGCCGGGATGCCGGTTGCGGGATCCGCATCGATCAGATGGGCAATATCTTTGCCCGCCGCCCCGGCATTGATGACTCACTTCCACCGGTCAGTACGGGCAGTCATCTGGATACCCAGCCGCACGGCGGAAAATTTGATGGCATTTATGGTGTCCTTGCCGGTCTGGAGGTCATTCGAACACTTAACGACCATGATATTGAGACCAGGGCACCGCTTGAAGTGATTGTCTGGACCAACGAGGAAGGTGCGCGTTTCTCGCCTCCACTTGCCGGCTCCTCGGTCTTTTCACACCGGTTGCCACTGGAACAATTACACGGCAGTAAAACCACGGACGGGACCACCGTCCTTGAGGATCTGAAGACCATTGGATATTTCGGGGAAGACATTTCCTGCACCAATCACAATCTGGCGTGTTTTATCGAGTGCCATATCGAGCAGGGTCCGATACTGGAACGCAGCGAACAGCAGATTGGCGTCGTTACGTTAATCCAGGGCGCAAGGGCCTTCAAGGTCACAGTGACCGGCGTTGATAGTCACGCGGGAACAACACCTTTGCAACTGCGTAAGGATGCCCTGCTTGGAGCAGCCAAAATGGTGGTCCGCCTGAATGAAATTGGCCTGTCAGAAGACGAGGCGACACGGATAACGGTAGGACGCTTCGATATCCAGCCTAATTCAACCAGTACCATTCCTGGAGGCGTCCAGTTTCACATCGACTCCCGACACCCTGAACTTACTGTACTGAAAAAGCTGGAAGCCTGCTTCCGGGAAGACCTGGCTGCCATCGCTGAAGAAGCCGGTTTGGGTGTCACTATTGAGCCATTTTTATCGATCCCGCCGACACCATTTGACCCTGAGGTCATCGAAACAGTACGACAAGTGACCGAAAACCTGGGCTACCCGCACCGAAAGATGCTCAGTGGCGCCGGGCATGATGCTATGAACATGGCATCAATCACACCCAGCGGGATGATTTTTGTACCGTGCGAAGGTGGCATCAGTCACAACGAAGCGGAATCGGCATTGCCGGAAGACCTGGCAGCAGGTGCCAATGTTCTGCTTCATTCGCTGTTAAAATTGAGCGGCACAGTAATTTAAGGATGAAAATATGGCCGCAAAGGACAAAAGAAAAAAGCAGCTTGAAACAAAGCTAAGCACCCGTGAACTCATCATCACCGAAGCCGAGCACCTGATTGCCATAAAAGGTGTAGATGGTCTGCGACTGGCAGAAATTGCTGATCTCGTGGGTATCCAACGGCCTTCCATTTACTCGCATTTCCCAAGCCGGAGCGCACTACTGGCGAAGATCATTGCCCGTGCGGTAATGGATCTCAAGGATGACTTTGTGGTGGATGAAGGGCTTGAGCCGCTGGAAAACCTGCGTAATGGTGCTCGAATGTTAACCAGAAGAATGGCCTCGCACCCTGCACATGTCCGCATTGTACTCCTGGATTTTGGCTATCCAAATGGATTGCCGGAATTTACCGAGCAGTTCGGACCACCCGGTGAGTTAGAAAAAAGCGGTGTGCTACGCCCCATGATCGACAGGATTGGCAATATATTAGAAAGTGGAGAGAAGGCGGGTACATTCCGGCATTACAACCCTTTGGAGTTTTACCATACCCTGCTAAGTGTCATCCTGGTGCGCTTGTCCCTTGATTACAGAAAAACCAGTAAAAAGCAACTTTCACGACAGCAACTCAGGGATTTTGAAGCCTCAATTGACGATCTCTGCATGCTGCTGGTAAAGCGGTAAACAACCTCAGCCAGGGTATTCGATTTGACAGTCAGGAACTTATAACCTACGCTACGTAGTGTAGGATAAAAACAATTACGACACGGGAGACAGTAACCATGTTCCGTCATACCTTATCGCTATCCATAGCCACCACACTTTTATTATCTTCTGCAACTGCTCTCGGGCAGGATACGGGCGAAACCGATGACCTTGTATTAGAAGAAGTTATGGTGACGGCTCGAAAGCAATCTGAAACGCTACAGGAGGTTCCATTTTCCATTGCGGCGATGACAGAGGGGCAAATGCAGGACCGGGGTATTGTCACCATTGAAGATGTGGCCAGAAACACAGCCGGTTTCTCAGTTCAGAATCTCGGCCCGGGCCAAAGCCAGGTCGCCATCCGTGGCCTGTCCGGTGGGCAGGTTTCCCGTGACCAGGCCGGTGTCAAAGAAAACGTAGGTGTCTACTTTGATGAATCGGTGATCTCCACATCACTGTTTACACCGGATCTTGACCTGTACGACATGAACCGCGTAGAAGTCCTGCGTGGTCCTCAAGGCACCCTGTACGGTGCAGGCTCGACTTCAGGTACGGTCCGCTATATTACCAATCAGCCCGAAATCGGCAATAGCTCTTCAACCGTGGAACTCGATGCCAACTATATTGATGGCGGGGACTATGGCGGGGGTGGTAAAGCTGCGATTAATATTCCGCTCGGCGACACGGTAGCCGCCAGGATCGTTGCTTATTACACTAGTTTTGCAGGTTATATGGATGCCGTTCAACCGGACGGCAGTGTTGATGACGATGTTAACAGCGGTGATCGCATCGGCACGCGTATTTCCTTTCGTTTTGAGCCTAATGAACAACTGACGATTACACCACGGATCGTCTACCAGGAAGTTAACATGGATGGCTGGAACCGCATCGATGCCTACAACATTCTGGCCAACCCATTTACAACCTCGCGGCCACCGGTCACGCTCGGCAAAAGGGAATTATTCACCCAGATCGACGAACCATTTTCTGATGAGTTTTTGCTCGCTGACCTGAACATCGAATATGATTTTGGTGATATTTTGCTGACCTCCATCACCAGTTACATGGACCGCGACATCCTGGTCGTACGTGATTCCGGAGCCCTGACCTCCAGCGTAACCGGCGGCAGCATCGGTCTGCCCGAAAACGTGTACACACTGGACGCAACCCTGGACGACATCACCACCCTGGAGTCCCTGACCCAGGAACTGCGATTCTCCGGCGGTAACGACACAATCGACTGGGTGGCGGGTTTTTTCTACTCGGATATCAAACGGCACTACAACCAGTTTCTGGAAGTGCCAGGGTTCGAAGATTTATCCGGCATTCCGACCGCCGGCGAATTCGCTCCCAAGGACTTTTTGTTCTGGTCTGACCTGGACTACAGCAAGTACCAGCAAATCGCTGTCTTTGGCGAGCTAACCTGGGCCGTGAACGACCGATTGGACCTCACCGGCGGCGTGCGTTGGTATGACTTTGAAGAAGAACGCACCCAGATTTTCGATGGCTTATTCGGCGCCGATGGCAACGGCAATGCCGTGCAAACGGCGGGCAAGACCAGCTCTGATGGCATATCGCCCAGGTTCGTGGCCAGTTGGGCGGCAACTGATGATGTGCAGATTAACGCCCAGGTCGCCAAGGGCTTCCGCCTCGGTGGTATTAACGATGCGTTACTCGTAAACCTGTGTACACCCGCTGACCTTGAAACCTTTGGCGGTTTCGACACCTGGGATGACGAAGTCATCTGGAACTACGAGATTGGAGCCAAAACTACAATCGCGGACGGACGGGGTATCCTGAACGTGTCACTGTTCTATATGGACATCTCTGACCTGCAGGGAACCCTGACGGCCGGTAGCTGTTCATCAAGAATCATCTTCAACATACCTGAAGCCGAAAGCATTGGTATTGAATTCGAACTGGCATTTCAAGTCACCGATCGCTTCGATTTCGCCATTTCAGCCAGCCACATTGAATCGGAAATCACCAAGACAGTCTCCAGTATTGATGCTGGTGGCAACCCCGTTGATATCGGTGTGCAAAAAGGCAATCCATTGCCAACAGTCCCCGAGAACCAGGCGGCGATCGCCGGCACTTATGCCTGGCCAATAGGTGACAACTGGGAAGGTTATGCAACCGGTACCTGGCAATACGTTGACAGCCGTTTTACCCAGCTCGGTGACCAGATTCCCGGTTTTGGTACCGTTGACCTGCATGCACTGGGCAATGATATTGGCGGGCCGTTGACGGAAGACTTTTTCTTCTTCGACCCCGAACTGCCTTCCTACAGCATCGGAAATCTCCGCTTTGGTATGCGCAATGACAAATATGATGTCTCGCTCTACATCAACAATGTTGGTGACGAACGCGCCTTCCTGGCCCTTGATCAGGAACGTGGCACCCTGGCCCGTGTCGGTTTCCTGACCAATCAGCCCCGTACATATGGTGTGACCGGGAGAATACGTTTCTAAGCCAGTTTAAAAAAGACTTATGCTAAAGACCGAAAAGGGCCGCAATGCGGCTCTTTTTTTAAATACCTCATCAATCCTGGCTTTCCAACCGTTTCTTCCTGCGCAAAATCTTATCCGCCAGGCGGGGGGCGGCACCGGGCCGGCTCCAGGGACAGACTGCGATGCAGATGCCACAACCGTGGGTTTCGTTGAAATACGGAATGCATTTATCAAAATCGACATACCACTTCTCAAAACCACGCACCATCTGCTTGTCATTGGTGATGGCGTCCACCGGGCAGGCATTGATGCACACCTGGCAGCGTGTACAAAAACCATCCGCTCCAAATTCATCAATTTCATCGGCGACCAGCGGCATATCCGTCACCACCGCCGAGAGACGGAATGAAGAACCATATTTGCCGTTGATGATATTGCCGTGTTTACCCAGTTCACCAAATCCACAGGCCAGCGCAGCCGGGGTCAGTGTCATTGGCCCGGCCCATGGACCTGCGTGCGCTTCTGATTGATAGCCTTGTCCACGTATCCAGTTGGCAAGGTGTGCGGCAGCACGGGCACCGCGATTGTATTGCACTGAAACTTCCAGCGCTGATGCAGTATCGGTATCCGACGACGGTGCCTGCGCCAGCCGGGCATGATCCATTTCCACACCGAGAACGATGACCCATGGCATGACATCGGGCCCGCAATCATCATAGGTCCAGTCGGGGTTGAGGGCGGCAATGCCCACCAGGTCGGCCTCGTGTTGCAGAGCGAATCCCCTTACTTTAACGACCCGGTTGTCGGCACTGTCTTGTCGCTGAAGGTCAGCGACCGGATCGAGCTTCAGGGGCCCGCGATCACCTTCGGCATAGACTGTCTTGAAATCTTCGACACGATTAAACCGCTCCACCATCCATTTCTGAATCCCACCATGGGGAATGTCTTTAGGGTTGTGCCAGTAAACCCGCGTGGGACGGCGGAATTCTGTCTCACCCTGGCCGTTGATTTCATTACCGGACTGATCCGGCATCAGTGCCAGCTGTTCCGGATCAGGATGAAATTCAACTTTAGGTGTTTTGGCCATTCAGGATTCCTGGTGTTTGCCTATCAATTGTCGCAATTCAGAGTTCAGTACTTTACCCATGGCATTGCGTGGCAGTCCGTCAATCATGATAACCCGCTTCGGCCATTTGAATCGTGCCAGCCTGTCTTTAAAAAGGCCCTGCACAGCCTCCTGATCAAGCCCACTATCTATCGTTTTTACAATGACCGCGACCGGCACCTCCCCCCAACGGTCATCCGCAAGCCCGATAACCGCCGCTTCTACGATTTCCGGGTGCCCGTTCAGGATCACCTCCAGCTCGGCAGGGTAGATATTCTCACCACCGGAAATGATGAGATCAGCCTGGCGACCGGATATCACGTAGCTGCCATCAGGGCGTTGGTAGCCGATATCGCCAGTGTGAAACCAGCCATCCTTCAACGCTTCTGCCGTAGCGGTTGGGTTGCCCCAGTATTTATTAAAAACGTTTAACCCTTTGATCAGAATCACACCATGTGTGCCAGATGCCACCTCGTGCGAATCATCTCCCACGAGCCTGATAGTGCAATTCTCTGCAGCAAAACCAACTGAGCCCTTCGTCACTGCAGCATTCTCACAAGTCTGGTGAATGGCAACGGCACAGGTTTCGGTGGTGCCATAGACCTGCAGAGCGGAGACACCGCGTTCAGTCCAAACATCAATACAGGCTTCCGGCACAAAGGTGGAGCCGGTTGTGATACTGCGTAAGCTGGACACATCTGTTTCAGCCCAGTCAGGGTGTGCCACCATCGCCTGGGTTTGTGCGGGAACCAGACCTGTCAATGTCGGCTTGCTTTGCTCAATTTTCCGCAAAACATTTCCCGGCTCAAAACCTTCTTCCAGGTAAATAGTTGCGCCCACAGACAGCGCAGAAAGGGTCTGAATATTAAATCCGCCGGCGTGAAACATCGGCAAAACCATCAGGATACGGTCATCAGCCGTCATATCGTGCATCGCCACGCTGTTGCGCGCACTCCAAGCCAATGCATCCTGGGT
>Ga0164313_10003948_pt1 | contig 13234 bp, 9 predicted proteins | sample GuaBasSedimGuay4_FD_113735 | JGI IMG/M metagenome (GOLD analysis project Ga0164313, IMG submission 113735) | Subseafloor sediment microbial communities from Guaymas Basin, Gulf of California, Mexico - Guay4, Core 4569-4, 0-3 cm | ecosystem: Environmental > Aquatic > Marine > Hydrothermal vents >... | reverse complement strand
TTATACGAAAATGGGCGGGAAATCCTTCGCGACAGCGGATTTATAGACCTGGATAAAATTTCCCGCAACCTGGAACTTATTCTTTCCTGAGTTTGTTTTTTAATTAAGCATTATCACATTATCACATTATCACATTATCACATTATCACATTATCGCATTATCGCATTATCGCATTATCACATTATCGCATTATCACATTATCACATTATCGCATTATCTCATTACCACATTACCACATTATCTCATTGAAGCATTCAACCATTATAAACCATAAAGCTTTAATTTTGCCCTATGAAAAGAGTCGTTGTCGGAATGTCGGGAGGGGTTGATTCCTCGGTTGCTGCATACCTGCTTAAAGAGCAAGGGTATGAAGTAATCGGTATGTTTATGAAAAACTGGCACGATTCGTCTGTTACCATTTCGGATGAGTGTCCCTGGATTGATGATAGCAACGATGCGATGCTGGTAGCCCAAAAGCTCGGAATCCCTTTTCAAACCATCGATCTTAGCAAGCAGTATAAAGAAAAGATTGTTGATTATATGTTTGCTGAATACAAAGACGGCAGAACTCCCAACCCCGATGTGCTTTGTAACCGCGAAATAAAATTTGATGTTTTTTTAAAAGCAGCTAAACAACTCAATGCCGACTTTGTTGCCACCGGTCATTATTGTCGAAAAGAAGAAATTAATGTAAAAGAAAAAAAAGTCTATCGCTTGCTTTCCGGTACCGACCCCAATAAGGATCAAAGTTATTTTTTATGCCAGGTCAGTCAGGAACAATTGGCAATGATCCTTTTTCCGATTGGCGATATTCCGAAACCTGAAGTAAGAAAAATTGCTGCTAAAGCAGAGTTGATAACTGCGGACAAGAGAGATTCCCAGGGGCTTTGTTTTATCGGTAAGGTAAAACTTCCTGATTTTTTACAGCAACAGCTTATACAAAAAGAAGGAAACATTATAGAAATCGAGAAGGAACATCAACTTTTTAAAGAAAATAAGGTTGAATTAAGTGAAAAGCCATTAGAAAGTGAATTGCTTCAATTAAGTCAAAAGTATAATTATAGTCTTACGGATGGAAATATTGTTGGACAACACATTGGTGCGCATTATTTTACGATTGGCCAACGTAAGGGATTAAATGTTGGTGGAACACCGCTCCCGTTGTTTGTGTTGGAGACCGATACAAAGGAAAATATTATTTATGTTGGGCAGGGCAGCGGCCATCCGGGTTTATTAAGGCAAGCATTAAGGGTTAAAACCAACGATGTTCATTGGGTAAGGGAAGATCTAGAGCTCAAACCCGGTGATCAATATCAATATTTAGTAAGAATCCGTTATCGTCAACCATTGCAAAAAGCGGTACTTTATCAGAAAAATGAATTTTTATTTATTGTTTTCGAAAACCTTCAAACCGGGATTGCTGCCGGGCAGTTTGTTGCCTGGTACCAGGAGGATGAATTAATTGGCTCTGGCGTGATTGATTAAATTCAATCAAGGCTCCTCACCCGTCAAAAACGGCTAAGCTTTGAGTCAAGGCTTCACTCAAAGCCTGCCCGCCCCAGGAGGGTGAAGCCTTGACTACTTCGTGTGAAACCCGGACTACTTTGGGTAAAACCCCGACTTGAACATTTAGTGAATAACTAAAACCAAACAGGATACTGTTAACAATAGTCTGAACTTAACGATATCTATACATAAAGAATCTTTACTTTTAAAAACTAAACTTTGATTTGTCAATGCCTTTTATAGAAATAATCCTGATTGGTTTTTCGATTGGTGCTTTATTGTATCTTTTTGAATTAGTCTGGATTTGGGGAGGCCTGCTAAGGTTTAAATCAAACCTAACCCCGGATTACGATACCCCGGTAAGCTTAATTATTGCTGCAAGGGATGAGGAAGAAAACCTGAAAAAGAACCTGGAATTATGGCTCGGACAAAACCACAATAGTTTCGAAGTGATTGTGGTAAATGATTGTTCATACGACGAAACAACATACTTACTTACCGATTTTCAGCGCAAATACCAACATTTACAAGTAATCGAACTTTGTGAGTCATCGGTTTTTAAAGGGGGTAAAAAACATGCGTTGTTTTTAGGGATTAAAGGAGCCCAATTCCAAAGGATATTATTTACTGATGCAGATTGTAAACCGGCATCCAAAGAATGGCTTGCATTGATGAATGCGCAGTTCAGCGACCAAAAAAGTATTGTTTTGGGAATAGGTGCATACGAGGAAAATAAAGGGTTAGTGAATTTTCTGATCCGAATGGACACCCTACAAATTGCAATACAATACATGGGAATGGCAGCCCGAGGCTATCCGTATATGGGAGTGGGTAGAAACCTGGCTTACAAGAAAAAATTGTTTTTCGAAAATGGTGGGTTTAAAAAACACATCGACCTGAAATGGGGAGACGATGATTTATTTATTAACCAGGTTGCCCGGGGAAAGAACACAACAATTTGTTCCATTCCCGAAGCGCAAACAATTTCTGAACCTAAAAAAAAGTTTAGGGATTGGTTTATTCAGAAACGAAGGCACATGAGCACCGCCGGAAGGTATAGGTTTGGAACAAAAATGCTTATTTCCCTGAAATCATTTCGAATGATAGTCTATTACGCAATGTTAATTGCCGGGCTTTTTATTCCTGATTTATTCTATTCTTTTTTAATTAGCGCATCAGTATTATATTTGGCACAAGTCCTTATTTTTGTAGGATTAAAGAACAAAATCGGAAAAGTAAATTGCTTTTATGTTTTTCCTTTTGTAGAAATTACGTTATTTGTCGTTAATATTTTGATTTACCTTTCAATATGGATCAAGAAACCCAAAAGCTGGAGTTAGCCAGCCGTTTATCGGAAAAAGGACAGCGTGATTTTAAAATTATTACGCGCGCTTTAAATGGCGATCAGTCGGCATATACTACATTGTTGGATATGTATAGGGATTCTATTTATTTTTTGGTGTTAAAAATGGTTATCACAAACGAATTTGCAGAGGACCTGACCATCGAAATATTTGGTAAAGCCTTTAGCAATTTACACCAGTATCAGCCCACCTACGCGTTCAGCACCTGGCTTTATCGCATCGCTACCAACAATTGTATCGATTTTATCCGGAAACAAAGAATTTCCACTACTTCCATTGATAATGCTTTTGAAGATGCTGATGGGGATAAATACTATATGCAGCTTAGAGAAAAAGGACTAAACCCGGAAGAAAAAGCCATTAAAAAACAAAAAGTAAAATACTTGCGTGCGGTTGTTAAAAAACTCAAGCCCCATTATCGGCAGTTAATCGAATTGCGTTATTTTAAAGAATTATCGTACGATGAGATAGCAAAAGAAATGGAACTTCCTTTGGGTACGGTAAAAGCGCAATTATTCAGGGCCCGTGAATTTCTCAGTAAAATGCTGATACACGATACCGATAAAATCTGATATGGATTCGGCACGGGTTGTTTTTCAATATTTCCCTAATCTTACCCCTTTACAAAAAACCCAATTCGAAAAATTGGGACAGGTTTTTATTGAGTGGAATGAAAAAATAAATCTAATTTCCAGAAAAGATACCGGGCATTTTTATGAGCGGCACGTATTGCATTCCCTGGGAATAGCCAAAGTATTGGCGTTTAAACCCGAAAGTTCTGTATTGGATATCGGTACCGGTGGTGGGTTTCCGGGAATCCCACTTGCAATATTGTTTCCCGATGTACAATTCACTTTGGTAGATTCTATTCAGAAGAAAATAGTTGCAGTAAACAGCATAATCGATCAATTGGAAATTAAGAATGCAATAGGGATTCATGCGAGGGCCAATAAAGTAAAGGGAACTTACGATTTTATAGTCTCAAGGGCAGTAACCCGTTTAAGCCGGTTTGTTCCCTGGACCAAAGGAAAATTTAATAAGAAAAACAACCATAGCTTAAACAATGGGGTTTTATATTTAAAAGGAGGTGATTTAGCCGAAGAATTAAATGAGGCAAAGATAAAAGCTAAAATCATCAACCTTTTCGGTGTTTTTGAACCCGAATTTTTTGAAACCAAAAAAGTGGTTTATATACCTATGGTTTGATTTTTATTAAAATTGCCGGTACTTCGTAATTCAATTAATAAAATGCCCCTTTTTTCGTAATTTTGTCCAGCTAAAATCAGAAGAAATGAAACCGACATGATTAAAATAATTATTAAATACACACGAGAATGCCGTGCCTGCCGGCAGGCAGGATTGTTTTAACCATCAAAGGTTCCACCTGCCTGCCGGCAGGCAGGTCTGACATGTTTAATAAAAATTCAAAAAATAAACAGATGAAATATGATATAATTGTTCTCGGTAGCGGTCCCGGAGGTTATGTAACAGCAATCAGAGCCTCGCAGTTAGGATACAAAACTGCAATAGTTGAAAAGGAAAAGCTCGGTGGTATTTGCTTGAATTGGGGTTGCATCCCTACCAAAGCACTGATAAAAAGTGCCAATGTTTTCGAATATTTCCAACATGCCGGCGATTACGGCATCGAAGTAAGCGGAGAGGTGAATCCAAATTTTGAAGCCATTATTAAACGAAGCCGTGATGTGGCCGGTGGAATGAGTAAAGGCATCGAATTTCTGATGAAAAAAAATAAAATCGATGTTATTGAGGGCTTCGGAAAATTAAAACCGGGTAAAAAGATGGATGTCACCGATAAAGATGATAAAACTACGGAATATGAAGCCGATCATATAATTATCGCAACAGGTGCCAGGGCAAGGGAGCTTCCAAACCTGCCGATAGATGGTAAAAAAATAATTGGTTACCGCAAAGCTATGACTCTGGAAAAAATCCCAGAAACAATGGTAGTTGTGGGTTCCGGGGCTATTGGAATTGAGTTTGCTTACATTTATAATGCACTTGGAACAAAAGTTACCGTTGTTGAATTTATGCCAACCATCGTACCCCTGGAAGATGAAGAAGTTTCAAAACAATTGGGAAGGTCTCTAAAGAAAAAGGGAATTAAAATAATGGTTAATGCCACGGTAGAGAAAGTTGAGGAAAATGGAGATGGCGTTAAAGCCATTGTGAAATCGAAAAAAGGAGAGGAAATAATTGAAGCAGATGTGGTGTTATCAGCGGTTGGAATTACTTCGAATATCGAAGGTATCGGATTGGAGGAAGTTGGAATAAAAACAGAAGAAGGAAAAGTTCCCGTTGATGATTTTTATAACACAAATGTTCCGGGTTACTATGCCATTGGTGATTTAATACCGGGTCCGGCCCTTGCACACGTAGCTTCGGCCGAAGGTATAACCTGTGTCGAAAAAATTAAAGGGATGGATGTAGAAGCAATTGATTATGGAAATATTCCAGGATGTACGTATTGTTCACCTGAAGTGGCTTCCGTTGGTATGACCGAAAAAGCAGCTAAAGAAGCGGGCTATGAAATTAAGGTTGGAAAGTTTCCATTTAGTGCTTCTGGTAAAGCCAGCGCAGCAGGAGCAAAAGAAGGTTTTGTTAAATTGATATTCGATGCCAAATACGGTGAATTGCTCGGAGGGCATTTAATCGGAAACAATGTAACCGAATTAATTGCTGAGTTGGTTGCCATAAGAAAACTGGAAACAACAGGCCATGAAATTATAAAAACCATCCATCCACACCCAACTATGAACGAAGCTATTATGGAAGCTGCTGCTGCTGCTTATGGTGAGGTGATACACATTTAGGATGATTAATGACTTGAAATGAAAAAAGGGCTAAAAAGCCCTTTTTTATATAATATCTTTTTTGTTCAGGTCTAGAACTTAGCCCTCGACTTACGTTTTTTCCTGCTTTTGCGGTGCAAGAAATTGTATTGCCCGCGTTTATAATAACCCGATTTCCCTCTTAATACGCGGCTATAGGTAACCCTTAGGAACATATAACTATCGTAATTATCAGGATTACCGCGTTTATTACCTTCCGTATAATTATTGGGATGCGGTAAATCATCATCGTCAACTTCCCCTCTTCGATTTGCCAAAGCCCTTGAAAGGTCGTTTGGTAATTTAGACTGATCGGCATAAATAGTAGAAACATCATCCAAATAATCATTAAATGTGAAACTATATTGGGCTTCAAAGCCAAAGCGGTTCACTCGGTCGTACGTAAAATAAAATCCCAAACCAACCGGAACTGCCAAAATAATTTTTGAATATTGTTTAAATAGGTTTTCGGTGTTTAATTCCTGCAACTTATGCCATTCGCCCTGATAATTGGCCTTAGGACTGGAATAGGTACCCGCAATACCACCAAATGCATACAATCTAAAATCAGGATTATAATATCCTTTTCGGCCAACATCATAATTGGTATAAAGATTAATATCAAGCCTTAAGGCTAATTCATATAAGTCATTTCTAAAACTCAGGTTACGCCCTCGCCTCGAAGGATTTTCGGAAAGGCTATCGGCTCCAGAAATTCTGCCATAGGTTAAAAAAGCACCTAAAGAAAAACGCCTATCTAACCGATACCTTGTAAATGCGGTTATCCCCAATTTGGTTTCGCTCATTTTTAAATCAGCAATACTATTTTTTCCTGATTCAATACCTCCTCCAATATCGCCTAAATAATTGGTAGCATTTATTCCCCCACCAATTTCCCAATTGTATTGGGCATTTGCTCCCAAGGCAATAAAAATTAATAGGAAGAAAAGGTAGAATCTTGTCATTACTGTTATAAAATATGTACAGACGGCTAAAATAAAAATTTTATGCACATCAAAGATAAAATTTAATTTTTATTCTTTTCCAGGTATTTGTAGTATTAATTCCTTGGCTATTTTTGCAACATGCTGCGGTTCCTTATTTTACTTTTCGGTTTAGTTATTGGTCTAAATGCATTTAGCCAACAATCCGATACGCTTAATTACGTAATTATTGTTAAAAAGGATACCATAGGAAAACTAACAGCCATTAAAAAAACTTTCGCTGATTCGAGTATAAACTACGATGTAATAAGTAGGGCGAAGTATCAATTTCTCTTTTCCTTTAATATAAGTTTCGATTATTTCACAAGGTTCGGCTCCGATGGTTATGTTTCCCAAACCGACTTTGTGTATAAATTTAACGGGAAAGTAAAAGAGGAAAATAAGTCGGAACGAAATAATTCGGGATACGATATTTATATGGAAGGGAAATATATAAAAACGGTTCAGGGCCTTTACCCACAATCGGCATTAAGCATGTATTTTCATGAGCCTGATGTCACCAAACCAATCCTGTCGGAACGGTTTCTGGAACCGATTAAAATCGAACCGGTTAATGAACATGAATACAAGGTGGAGTTTCCTACCGATGATGTAAATTACTATCATTACAAAAATGGTGTTTGTGTAAAGATTTTAATAGACCTTACCGTTACCGATATGGAAATCCGGTTAATGGATTAAACGTTGTTAACCCGGATTATTCACGGTATTTCGTTATGAAAAATCAAAGAAGCAATATATAAAGGGAGCGCAGAGATTCTTATTTGAAGAATTGTTATCCCAATTTTAAAGGATATAAATTTTGAGCATTTCTTTAGATAGCAGCTAATTTGGCTTTGGAATTGACATACCATGAATATTGCGGGTTAATGCAAGTATTTGCTTTTCAGTTTCTCCCAGTCAACAATGGCGAATATCGAAATTAGCAAAAATGGGATTATTACAGATTTATATCGGGCAATAGCCCCTTGTACCGGTACGGTCAGCCCAATAATCCATCCACCAATAATCCATACCATAATTACAAAAAGCAAGTATTTATTTTCTGCCCTATCGGGGGATTTGTAAAACCATATCGCTAGTAATGCCAAGGTGATAATGTCAATATTTTCAATGATCGGTAATAAAAATAGCCAGCTATTGAAGTTAAATAGTTGAGGCTGAATGTAAACATTCAACAAAGCGATAGGCAAATATTTTAACAGGTCGGATGGTTGATTCAGTCCGGGGATATGAAAAAACGAATTTGCATTTCTGCCAATGATATTAAAATCTGTTTGTTTTGCAGAAAGGATTTGATAAAAATCTATTCCGTTTGCATTTAACAGCAAGAATACAAATACTATAAACACAATTGTTAAACCGACTGGTTTTAATAATTTGTTGCTTTTAAAAAGAACTGTGGCAAATAAAAATGCAACGGGTAAAAACAGCGAAACCGCCAGATAGGTTCGCGACATGAGAATTAATATACTTAAAGCCAAAGTCCAGAAAAGGGATGTTAATCTTTTTCTCTTAAGAAAAATAGATAATTGCATTAAAAACAGGCCCAGGAAAAAAATTGTATGGGTTTCCTTTAAAATACCGGAAGTCCAGAAAATAATACTGGGAGAAAGAAAAACGGCTAAAAACACCGCAGGTGGATAAATGTGTTTAAACCACTTCCGAAAAGTTTTGTACAATGCCATAAGCCCTATAAAACTTAAGAATATAAGCACGATTAAATGCGCGGAAACCGATCCGAAACTTACCAAACTGACCAGCGAATTAATTCGGATGGCCGTACGGTTATCATCAATCAACTCCTTGCCTGGCACCGCATCCCAATAAATTATTTCATCATATTTTTCTTTCCATCCGGGTGTTAGTCGGTTCTGATTGGTAAATAATTTGAAATAGGTTATCGGATTTTTATTGCTAAATTCAACTAACTCCCTTCCGCCTTTTAAATAAATATTTCCATCGCCACCTGCAAAATAAATATGATGGTATTTATACGACAAATAGCCTGCGCCAACCTTTAAAATAAATACGGATAATAGTACCCATCTGGATATTCCGGGATAGTTAAAAAAATCCCATTTATAAATTATTACGGAAAATATTAATATGGCGAATAGTGCAAACAAACGGTGACCAATTTAAGCGAATTTATGCTTATGCTGACCAACTTTTTACTTTACTGTCGAAAGCCTGGGAAAATATTTTTAAAAATGGATTAAAGTCATAAAAAATTGAATTGTTTTAGTATAAACTTTGCATTATAAATTTTAATCCTGATTTTATTTATATGGCAAATTCAAAAACCTGGATTCTGAACCTCAAGGAGGTGAATCTGGACATGATCGCAACTGTTGGTGGCAAAAACGCTTCACTCGGGGAAATGATTCAAAACCTTGATAAACGGGGCATTAAGGTTCCCGGGGGTTACGTGGTAACAGTCGAAGCTTATAAATCCTACATTGCTTTTAACAACCTGGAGCAAAAAATAGGTGCCCTGATTTCAAATCTTGATCCTACGAATATTATTCAATTAAGAAAAACAGGTTCAAATATCAGAAGGTTAATTGCCGATGGAAGTTTTCCGGAAGGATTGAAAAAACAAATAGGAGACAAATACAACGAACTCTCTAAAACCTACGGACAGGAGGCAACTGATGTTGCGGTACGTTCTTCGGCTACAGCCGAGGATTTACCGGATGCTTCTTTTGCCGGTCAGCAGGAAACATTTTTGAATGTGCGCGGTTGCCACATGTTATTAAATACCGTAAAAAGCTGTTTTGCGTCACTTTTTACCGATAGGGCGATTTCCTATCGGTCGGAACGTGGGTTTGACCACATGCAAGTGTATTTATCGGTTGCTATTCAAAAAATGGTCCGGTCAGATTTGGGATCATCGGGAGTTGCATTTTCTATTGATACCGAAAGTGGTTTTAAGGATGTAGTTTTAATTAATGGAGCTTATGGTTTGGGCGAATTGGTTGTTCAAGGTGAAATTTCACCCGATGAATTTATTGTTTTTAAACCCTCGCTTAAACAAGGTAAACCCATTCCGATTATTGAAAAGAAATTGGGCCGTAAGCATCATAAACTTGTTTATGGGACAACCATAACAGAATTGGTAAAAGAAGTGCCGGTAGCTGAGAACTTGAGGAATAAGTTTTGTTTAAATGACCAGCAGGTAATCCAATTGGCAAAATGGGTTTGTATTATCGAAGATTACTATAGTGAATTAAGGGGATTGTGGAGCCCGATGGATGTAGAATGGGCTGTTGATGGATTGACCAACGAATTGTTTATCGTGCAAGCCAGGCCTGAAACTATTCATTCGCAAAGAGATGGTGAAAGCGCTATTGAATATAGCCTGGAAACAGAACCAGCTGATTCAGATTTAATCATGAATGGAATAGCGGTCGGGGATAAAATAGGTGCAGGGGAAGTAAAGGTGCTTTTTACACTCGATGGCCGTGACGGTAGTGCCGATGAAATTGATTTTCGGCCCGGACAGGTTTTGGTTACCGAGATGACCGACCCCGATTGGGAACCCTTGATGAAAAAAGCTTCGGCGGTCATTACCGATAAAGGCGGGCGCACTTGTCATGCTGCAATTGTAGCACGAGAACTGGGTATTCCCGCAATTGTCGGCTGTATTCACGCTACCGAATACCTTAAAGACGATGACCTTGTTACTGCATCGTGTGCCGAGGGTGACATTGGAAAAGTTTATACGGGTATTATTCCATTTAAAAAAGTTGCCACAAGTTTCGATGACCTTCCGAAAACAAATACACCGATAATGATGAACGTGGCTTCGCCACAACTTGCGTTTAAGTTTTCGCGTATTCCAAATGCGGGCGTAGGCCTTGCACGCGAAGAGTTTATTATCAATAATTTTATAAAAGTGCATCCGATGGCATTGCTTAACCATAAGGATTTAAAAGATAAAAAGTTAACAAGAAAAATTGAAGGACTTATTGGCGGTTTCGAAAATGAAGAGGATTTCTTTATCAATAAGCTATCGTATGGGATTGCAAAAATAGCGGCTGCTTTTTATCCTAAAAGGGTGATTGTCCGTTTTTCGGATTTTAAATCGAATGAATACCGGAATATGTTGGGTGGCGCGTATTTTGAACCGGAAGAAGAAAACCCGATGATTGGCTGGAGGGGTGCCTCACGCTACTATTCTAAGGATTATAAACCTGCTTTTGGGCTGGAATGCAGGGCGATAAAAAAAGTGCGCGACGAAATGGGATTGACCAATGTTACTGTGATGGTGCCATTTTGCCGAACTCCTGAAGAAATGAAAAAGGTGCAGGAAACGATGGTAGAATTTGAGTTAAAGCGGGGTGAAAATGACCTTGAAGTTTATTTAATGGCTGAACTTCCATCAAACATTATGCTGGCTGATGAATTTTCGGAATACATCGATGGATTTTCGATAGGTTCGAACGATTTAACGCAATTGACCTTGGGTCTCGACCGGGATTCGAGCCTGGTAGCCCATCTTTACGATGAACGTAACCCGGCGGTTAAGTTGATGATAAGTAAATTGATAAAAACGGCAAAGCGAAATCATGTAAAAGTCGGGATTTGCGGCCAGGGGCCATCTGACTTCCCCGACTTTGCTGCGTTTTTGGTTGAAGAAGGGATAGATACCATTTCTGTAACCCCCGACTCGATGGCCAAAACGGTAAAAACCATTCACGAATTGGAAAATAGTTTAGTTTATAATTGATAGGTTGGTTTATTAAAACTCGGATGTTGGTTCTAAGCGTCATGCTGAATTTATTTCAGCATCTTAATCTAGATTAGAATCTGAAATAATCCGATACCCATCGGGTTCAGATTAACGCTCATTTCATGAAAATTGCTTAATCCAGATTTTTATCAATAGCCACAGCAAGAAAAACGCCATTCTCCAACAGGTGACCGTCTGAAATCGGAGATTCTGGCAGGTCCTAATCAGAGCCCGTCTATAAACTCAGAGTCTAGTTCAGAAATTTCGAATTCGAACCTGCCGGCAAGCAGGGCTTGCGAAGTTATTTAAGGTTAGGAGTTTACCTATGTAAATGACTAACCTTAAATGCGAGCATAACGAAGAAGTCGGACTTTATGGACAGACTAATTACAAAAACGTTTTAAAACAGCATAAGCATTTTTAATACCCAGTTCACCGGCTTTGCTGATGTACTTGCAACCATTGTCGGTATCGCTTAAAAATATCATGGTTATCCCTTTATTAAAAAATGCTTCACCCATTTTGGGATTAATCTCAATTACTTTATCATATAGCGCAAACCCTTCATTGTATTTTTGTTCGGCACAATAAATATTTCCGAGGTTATAATAGGCATAAGGAAGTTCGGGCAGTAGCTCAATTGCTTTATTGTAATCGGATTTTACATTGTCAATGCTGGCAATACTCTCATTATAATCGGGTTGGTCTTCAGGGTTAAAATCATTGTTTTGAGAGTTGTTAAATGCATCGAACATTACAATTAGTTGCGATTGTAAAACTCCCCGATTGAGGTAGGCAGGCCCAAAATCCGGTGCTATTTCTATGATGTGGTTATAATCTAGAATTGCATTATGATAGTTTTTTAGGTGTCCATATAAATTGGCACGTTTAAATATTGCCGCAAAGTTGTCGGGGGCATGGGCAATAACGGTGCTTAAACTATCGATGGTTTCCCTGATAATCTGTTCAGATAAAGGATCAATATCTATGGCTGCTTTTAAAGGTAAATTAATTGAATCGCCCAATTGTTTAAGTGAAAAATCGAAGTACTCATCTTCATTATTGAACTTTGCTGCCCAAAGAATGGAATATCCTTTTAACAGGTCGATATCGATTTCTTTGTTTTGTAATTTCTCTTTATCCTTTTCCGATTGGAAAAATTCAGCTTTAAAATCAATCAGGCTTCTTATTTTTTCCTCTTCAGCAACAAGTTGGTCATGGGTTTTTGAATAGTGTGCTTTTTCGAGCTCCCTTGCTTTATCATAGTCAATTGTTGCCCCTTTGTTGTCTTTTATCTGCGATTTAGCAATGGCACGGTTCCCATAAGCATCCGAAAAATCGGGATAAATCCTGATGGCATTTGTGAAATCCGAAATCGCATTTTTATACTTTTCCTTTTGTAGGTACAAATTACCCCGGTTAAAATAAACCATAAGGTTATTGGGGTTTATATTTGCCACTCGGCTGTAATCATCAATGGCTTTATCTATCTCGTTCATATCGGAATAAATAATCGCCCGCCTAAAATAAGTAAGGGAATTATCCGGTTCAATTTTTAAAACCCTGTTTAAATCGGCCAGTGCCTGTTCTAAATTGTTTAACTCTGCATTTACAATAGCCCTGCTAAAATAGGCGTAGGTATTTTCATCATTTAAAGTAATCGCTTCATCAAAATCAGCAAGTGCCCCATCCAGGTCCATTAATTCATAACGCACCATGCCCCGGCGTAAATAAGCGTTCGCATCAAATCTATTTAGTTTAATCGCCTGGTT
>Ga0164313_10003947_pt1 | contig 13235 bp, 11 predicted proteins | sample GuaBasSedimGuay4_FD_113735 | JGI IMG/M metagenome (GOLD analysis project Ga0164313, IMG submission 113735) | Subseafloor sediment microbial communities from Guaymas Basin, Gulf of California, Mexico - Guay4, Core 4569-4, 0-3 cm | ecosystem: Environmental > Aquatic > Marine > Hydrothermal vents... | reverse complement strand
GCATGGCCATGCTGGGCGTTGAACCTGGTTAGTAATGTTTTATCTATGCAACTTAATCACTAAGGAACCTCTTGATCAATTCATGAACTCGTACCTTGCATCCAAAATACCCAGCTTCTTCGTCGCCTTAATAGCGCCTACTGTTGGTGTAAATCTTCGCAATAGCCTGCTAGAGCCTGCCTCACGAAGTGCTTTGGGCATTACGTGCGATTTTCGCCTCGCCTAAAAGCGCCTACTGTTGGTGAATCTGAACATTTTGGCCTACAATACCCAAAGCGTTTCACGGGGCAGGCTCTCTACTTCGTCCAGAATTAATCCGAGATTCCTTAGCCTTAGCCAGGCAAATATTTTTTTAACAAGAATTTTAATTCACGTCCCCTGTCTTTATACTCCTGTACTCTCATGAATCTGGCAGGAATAATTTCGTGCAGCTGTTATCTTCTCGCACGCGCATTGTACTAATACTGGCTATCTGGCTAATTAATATCGTCGCACTGGTGCTCTGGTTGGAGAGCACCAAAGTAACGCGTCTGACAATAGCGGGTGGGCAGCAAGGCAGCGAAACTCTGGCCCTGACCACTGCCATTGCAAAAGTTCTCAATCAGGCCGACCTGGGCTTGCTCGTCAGTGTTTTTGAAACCGGCGGCAGTTCAGCAAATGTACGCCTGCTGGAAAACGGGCGCATCGATATGGCCACCATACAGGCAGATACACCGACACCGAGAAGCGTTGAGGGCCTGGCAACCCTGTACCATGATGCCTTCCACCTTATCGTCCGTAATGACGCGGAGATCAGCAGTTTTGCGGATTTGCCTGGTCACCGCATTGCAATTCCACCAACTACAAGCGGCCAATTCAAATCTTTCTGGTTTCTGGCAGCTCATTACGGATTACAGGCCAACCAGCTAAACGCCCTGCCCATTGGTGAGGATGCCGCAAATTTTGCCATGGAACAGGGCCAGGTTGATGCCGTATTTCGTGTCAGGGCACCGGGTAACGCAGCCATCCACGATTTAATCGGTGACAAAGCATTCCGCCTTGTGCCCATCCTGCAATCCAATGCAATGGCCCTCAAGCAACCAGCTATCGCTCCCGGCGTCATCCCCCTGGGCTCTTATCGAGGCCACCCGGCTCTGCCTGAGACGGATCTGCCAACGGCCGTATTAAATCGCCTGTTGGTGGTTCGCGCTGATCTTGATGCAACAGTGGTCTACAAAATAACCCAGGCTATTTACGCCCATCGTTCTGATATTCTTGAACTGAGTAAGCTGGCCGGTTTTATTGGCCCATTGCCCGATGATGCAAATAGCGTTATCCAGGCACACCCGGGTGCGCGCACTTACTATGACCGAGAGAAACCCAATATTATCCAACGCAACATTCGCCTCGTCTCAGCTATACTCTATACCAGTGTCATCATTGGTTCTGGATTCCTGGCGCTGCGTTCTCGCTGGGTAAAATCACGCCTGCTTCGCATGAGCAGCTTTAACCAACAGTTGATGAAAATCGCCACTACCGCCCGTAATGAAACTAACCCGGATGCCCTGTTGGCCAATAAGCAGGAGCTGATCGATATGCTGGCGGAGGTGATCGCTGATCTCGACAAGGCAAAGGTAAACCAGGACGAGTTTGAGCACTTCACGTTTACCTGGCAGGCGGTAGATGCCATGTTACGGGATCGGCTCAACTTGATTAGCCTGGCACCACAGAGGGAATCGCAGAAGGAAAAAATAGCATGAAGTCATCGCTACGATTCTGGCTTGGCTCCAGCCTTGTTCTTTGCCTGGGCCTTGTGCTAATTGCCTGGGGGTATAGCCACTGGTATCTCAACACTTATACACAGGTAGTCGCTGACCGGATACTACTGCTCAACGAGCTACGCAAAGGCGCTCTGGAGCAGTATTTCGCTACAGCAGAGGCAGAATTAAGCTTCTGGAATACCAACGCCAATATCGTCGCGGCACAGGAAAAGTTCACCGAACTGTGGCATAGAGAAGACCCTCTGGCCCTGGCCAAACAGATACGACAAAGTTTCCTGGGGGACAGAAACATTCCTACCGGGCAACATTCAATACCGGACGATGCTGAAGGCAACTCAAGTTACAGTACCCTGCACGGGCAAATCCACCCTATAGCGAAACTCTTTGTCTCCGAGAGAGGCTACTATGACATGTTTTTGATCGGCTCCGAGGGAGACATATACTACACGGTTGAGAAAGAAGCAGATTTCGCCAGCAATCTTAAAACTGGTCAATGGCGCAACACACATCTGGCAAGTGTATACCGACGTGCAATGCTCAAACCCGACAGCGTAGTGATTAGCGATATGCAAGCCTACGCGCCCAGCGCAGGCGCTCCAGCCATTTTCATGGCTAAAGCCATCATTGCCTCGGCCGGAGACATAATTGGTGTCATCGCCTTTCAGCTGCCCACCGCTCGCATTCTTAACATCATGAATTACACCGGCGGCATGAGGGAAACCGGCGAGACCTACCTGGTAGGCCAGGACAGACTGATGCGCAGTGATTCACGCTTTTCCGATACATCAACAGTACTGCAGCAACGGGTGGACACGACAACCGCCAACAAGGCCTTATCTGGCCAACACGGCATAGAATTTACGCAAGATTACCGCGGCGTAGAGGTCTTGTCTGCCTACTCAAGCTTCACGCTAGATAAGACCAGTTGGGCCGTTATGGCCGAAATTGACCGCGAAGAAATCTCCGCTATCGCTGCAGGTGAACGACCAGCTCTAAGTGGCATCCTGGCATTTATCTTCGGTCTATCACTATGGTCCATATGGTACTGGCAAGGCCGGCCGTTAGCTGGTGAATCTACCGAACTCGCCAGATTTGACCTGGAAAACAGTGATTTCCACGATGGTCCCAATCTGAGTGGTTAAGTTTTCCGAACTCTGGTTTAATATTTCCGGCTTAACATTTCCGGCTTAAGAGTTCCGGTTTAGCATATATATCCCGTAGCAAGCGTCGGGGAAAGAAAGGAAGGGAGCGGGGACGGAAGGAAAAGAAAGTCCCCGGGGGATTCAAGTTATCAAGTTCACGTTCAAACTCAAGGCAGACTAAATTTAATTTTCTAATTTCTCATTTCTATAGGAAAAGAGCTTGTTAGTCAGCCATTCGCCAACGGGTTGACGATCCTCACCATCGCAGCGGAGATAATAAATTCTACCGGTCCATGAACTTTTTGAGGCCAGTCGCGCTATAAACTGCTCGGCACTTTTCACCCATTTTTTGCCGTTGCGATACTTCAGACGCAGATGACTTTCCGCATCCTCAGGAGAATGCTCACTGCCGTTACGGACAAAAATACAGCCACTTTGACCCACCGACTCCAGCAGGTATTCAATTTCCTCATTTTCGATCTTGTCACCTGCCGCAAGGCTTCCAATGCACAGCAGGAAAAACAAACCAGTCAAAACACGCGCCGCACTAATCAAAACTCGAGCAATGCCGACATTGGGTTATGATCAGAACTCTCCACAGCGCGGGTATCGGTAGAGTCAACGTTCAGGCCACGCACATAGCTATGATCGAGGCGAAAACCAAACACCGTTGTGCGATGGTCTTCTTTGAACGAAAGCGGCTCAAGGTTGAGATCCCTGGCGAGCGCATTCAGGATATTCAGGCGTTTTTTCCGCCAGGTATTGAAATCCCCGGCCAAAATCACCGGCCCCTGGTGATCACCAAGAATTTGTCTGACCTGGTCGATCTGTGCCTGAAATTCAGTGACCCCCAGGGTGAAATTCACCCCATGGACATTGACAACAACCAGGGTTTCATCGGTACCAGTCAGCCCGTACTCGGTAATACTCGTTGCCTTGGGTGTACCTAACCATGGCTCGCGGGTATTCAGGTTGCACTGCACTAATGGCTCACTGCGACTCAAGGTCATCACGCCAGTTAACTGGGTCGAACTCCGATACCCAGGGCTAAATGACCAATGGCCCAGTCCCTCGACAGCTTCCTTAAAGTCGGGACGGAACACCGCCTCCTGAATCAACACAAGGTCTTTGCCTCGCCCCAGCTCACGGATATCTCTTTGCCAGTTAGCCAGCTCACCTTTCTTGATATTCCAGTTCATAAACCCAATACTGGCTGCATCAAGCTCCGCCCCCGCATTCTCTGGCATGGTGCCCAGGCGATTGTGGCAACTGACAACATCTGTCGCAATGTCGCGACCGTGGCCTGCAAAAACCTCCTGGTTGTTATCATCTTGCCACGCCAGAAAATTGGCACAGCCAGAAGTCAGCATCAGCAAAACAACAATCGCGGCGCGGTGAATGCGTTGGTTTATCCCTTGCATATTAACGATAATTTTCCGCTATCCAATTGATATTAAACACATAATTAACTACCTGATTGTGTGGCTGCAATCTACCGCCGGTCAATTCGCGCACTATAGAGTCACAACTGGCACTTTTAGTTCAATATTAGCGATTTTCCAGACGATTAAAGTCCAGCATGCCCGATGACAGAGGGTAGCGCTGCCAAAAGGCTTCATGAAAGGTATCGCTATTCGACCAAAAGTCTGAGTCTGTCCGCCTGACCCCATAAGAGTCGAGCAGATCCCGGTAATCGCTTTCGACTTCGAGGTTACTTATTGCATCAACGAAATCACCCAGCTCGCTCTCAGCTACCTGGTAAAACGTGTTGGGGTATGCGCCGATAAAACCAGGAATCACTGACAGGGTGTCATCCTCCGGCAGACGATTCTTCTGTTCCTGGAGCATAGATGTCATGCTCGAATAGGCGCGATTAGCCACCAGGGTGACGTATAGATCGCCCGCCGCACGGTTAATTTGCACAAAGGCGACCTCGGGCATAAGGTTAACGGGCGTACCCTTAAGCGGATGAAGACGTTCTAATTCCGCGCGTATTTCTGGTGAACCGATGGCGGACATCTCTTCCTTTGTCGCTAACACGGCCTTCAGCCGCTGAGCCAACATTTCAAACAGCTCCTGCTTTTCATCATCGGTTTTATAGTCAATATCCGGTACCGACCTCTTCTCGAAAATTGGCAGGGTCAGATAAGCTTTTATTTCATCAGCATCGACACCTTGATACCAGAGATCTCGCTCCCGGGCCCGAGCGGATGCCGGCAAAAACTGCATAAAGTTCATCTCGGCTTCCATACGCATAAAATCCATATAAAGGCGCGTCATTAACTGGTGCCCAGCATTGCCAAAGACGTCATAGCCGGCTACAAGAAGATAGTGAATCCGCTCGAGTAAGCTAAAACCAATCACCCACGCAGTCTTCGGCGTTTGCCCAAGCAAACCTTTTTCGACCGTCGCACTGTCGAAATGCCTGAATACAGTCAAGGCAGCATTATCATTAACGCCGTCGCCGTCCCAGATTAGACCCAGGCTGATTGCATCGGGGGGCAGACGGTCTGCCATAAACTGATCATAATCAGTCAACAATGCCTGCTGTTGGACTTTATATTCTTTCCAATGGCTTAGAGGCCGAAAAATACTGCCTTTTGCAGCCGGCATTTGCAGGGGCTCTTCCCGCTGCGTCATAAAGTCTTCCAAAGCTCCTAATGAAGACCGGTTAGGAGTCAGGAAAAAGACCCAAAAATTGTCCTGGATCACATTGAGCGCCACCTGCCCTCGGCATACCGTACCCTTGATAAAAGCCATAATAGTGAACTGAGCTTCATCGAGTAAAAACTGATAACGAGAATGAACCGGCATTTCATCAAAGGTTATAAATGGATTAGACGCATACTTCGCTTCATAGGACGGCAATTGGCTTACCTCATAGGGTTCGTCAATAAATAAGGACTGCCAGCGCTGCATGCGTTGTTCATCGAGCCGGTATGGCATGTGTGTTTTTGTAACGATAGTATTGAGGACCGGCTGAATCCGATAATAAACGCGCTCGACCCTCGGATCATCGTAAGGACGGCGAGTAACAATTAACTCGACCGGCTCGCCCGGCGGCGTCGCCGAACGTACCACGGTGAAAAACTTGCGGCTATCCAGGTCGGGAAAATACAGATGGGCAAAATACAGGTGTTCGAAAAGATAGCGACCAACCAGCTGCTCTTTTAGCGAATCGCCATTGAGAAATTCCTCCCAACGTTCAATGTGCTCAACATATTCTGGCAAAAGTGGCGGTCGAACCGTATACAGCGCACCCTCTTCGATCCAGCGCGTCAGCACGTCTTGCTCTGCTGCCGGCAGCCCGGGCAAGGCATAGGGCATACCCCACAAGGGATGCTCATTGGCAAATGCATCAAAAGTATCATCCCGGGTGCACGACTGCTTACGATTCAGTGACAGATCAAAACTGTCTGGCAATCGCTTCTTATCCGGCAAAGGGTTCTGCTCTTTTAACGCCAGCATGCGATACATTACTCCGGCCTCTCGATTTGCATCCAGAGTATCGGCTCGCTCATTGAGTACCGGATAAAAGCCTTGCTCTCGCCACGCGGCGGTCGAATGTGCATCCTCAAAGATGCGTGTAGGCTCCGTTTCTGTAAGGCGCGTCGCGTAAACCATAGCTTTGGTCGCACCACGATCAATGCCCTCAATCGAACTTATCTTTAACTGACAGGATGCGTCGTAGCAGCCATGGCATACGACACAGCGCTGCTCCATAATGGGCTTTACTTCACTCCAGTAATCAATCGCACCTGGCGGCAATACCTCAACAGCACGTTGTCGTGGCTCAAGCGGCCCGTAGCGATCCTGAAATTGCATCGTGCCAACGGCAGTACAGCCGCTAACAAATATGATAACTGCAAGCCAGTATTTTCTGGTGACACGGGCCAACATCAATCTCCCATTAATTCAGAGGGTAGAACACCGGCGCTAGTATAAATATTTTACCGATATATAACCAATCAGGATACGTTTAACATCACCCTCGACAAAGGGGTAGCACTGCTTATAATCGCAGTTATGCGTAGCTACCAAATCATCACATACCTCGGTCTTATAACTGCTCTACTGTACGGCTGCGCCGACACACTTGAGCCCATGCACCAACGACCGGAAACCGTTTCCACACCTGCTAATAATCAGCTGTGGATGGATCTCGAATCATTACGCAACGATGACTGGCATTTTTTGCTCAACGACGGAGCTGCGGCACTGGACTGGAGACTTCGCGCTATTGACAGCGCCAGCCAAAGTATTGACCTGCAATCTTTTATCTGGGAATTCGACAAGGTCGGAGAAGCTGTATCAAACCACATCATGGCAGCGGCAGAACGCGGGGTGCGCATTCGCATCCTCATCGACGATTCTTTCCTGCTTGACTCCGATGCCGCCGTGAACATGATCAGTGCTCACCCGAACATTGAGTTTCGTATTTTTAATCCCTACAAGCGTCGGTCAAGCAATGTCGTGACGCGCGCACTACTTAATATTGGTGCTTTCCACCGGCTTGATCACCGCATGCATAACAAAGTAATGATTGTCGATAACCGAGTCGCCCTGGTCGGTGGACGGAACATAGCCGACCAGTATTTCGGTTTGCACGACGACGCCAACTTTCGCGATATGGAGCTGATTGTTAGCGGCCCGAGCGTGGGCGATCTCAGTGACGGCTTCGACCAATACTGGAACAACGACTGGTCTGTCCCCGCTGCTACGCTAATCCAGCAAAGTGACGGTGATCCCGCTTTAATCGTCAGTGCCAGGCCGCCACCGGCATTAAGTAGTATCCACCAGGAAGAAAGCCAGCAGATACGAAATAAACGGTGGTTGAGCCTGGCCGAACAGGGCATTTCCGGCCAATCCCGTCTGCTACTGGACAGGCCACCGGTTAATAATCCAGCTGACCAGGCCGAAGCACCCGTCCAGCTCAGTAGCGAGATTATGAACCTCATAGAAAGTGCAGAAGAAAATATCTGGGTAGTCTCAGCTTACCTGATACCCACACCCGAGCTTGAACAAGCCATTGAGCGCGTCGAAAAGCGCGGGGTCAATGTACATATCCTGACCAATTCTATCCGTTCCAATAATCACCTCAGCGCACACAGCGCTTATCGAAAACACATTCGTAGATTACTCGAACACGGGGCTGATTTATACGAAGTGCGCAGCGATGCCAAAGATCGGGGTACCTATATGCAAACACCGATAGACACTAAAAGCCTGGCATTGCACGCTAAAATCATGCTTGTTGATCAAAATAAAGTTTTTATTGGCAGCGCAAATTTCGACCCCCGCTCCCTGAGGATTAATACCGAAATGGGCCTGATTATTGACAGCGAAGCATTCAACCAGCGGCTTAGGGACGCCATCGCACCAGACTTTCTGCCACGTAATGCATGGCATCTCCGGCTCACTGATTCAGGACAGATAGAGTGGACTTCCGATGACCGCACGCTGAACCATCAACCAGCGCAGTCTTTTATGCAAAACATCGAAGACTGGTTTTTTACTCATCTACCTATCGAAAATGAGATGTAACTTAACCAGCTAATCCTTAACAAGACACCGACTGATACAAAAAACCTGAATACAAAAGGGGCCTAAATTGACAGGTAATCTAGTAAGAATCTGCTCCACGGTAGCGATACTCACAGTACTAAGCAGTTGCTCGCCAGATCCAGAGTCGCAACTGCCACTAGCGCCAACAGACAGCCCGAACACGGCACAGGCTCACATTCAAAAGCCAGGCGCACCAGAACTGGACAAAATCGGCAATACCACTTTTTACGGAATCTACGAGCATCCCATCACGCTGATCGACGGCCATTGGGAAGGTGAGCCCTACGCCGCCGGTGGAGCTTCACGCCCGACCGTAGGGCTAATTAGCAACTTCTATCTCACTGGCGATCTTGATGGAGACGGTTCTGAGGAAGCCGTTGCGATGCTCTGGCAAAGTTCCGGCGGCTCCGGGGTTTTTAGCTATCTGGCGGTATTCGCCTGGCGCAATGGAGAAATCGTCAATACCGGGACCGCGTCCATCGGAGATCGTGTGCAGGTACGCAGCACACAGATTGATGGCAAGCAGATAATTATCAATGTCGTACAACAGGGCCCGGACGATGCAGCCTGTTGTCCATCACAGAAAGCCACCCGCTACTGGTCGATGACCAAAGACAAATTACAGGAAGGACCCGCACAAATAGAGGGTCAAATGGCCATTACCGATATAGCCGAAAAGGAGTGGCAGCTTATTCAGTTCGATCACAACGAGCCTCTGCCAGAATCCGTGCTGGTCACCCTGCTGATCGAGGGCAACCGTCTGGCTGGGCAGGCGCCATGCAATCGCTATTTCGCAGGGGTCGAAGCGGGTGATGGTGTTGGCGCAATCAACATTGGTCAAGCCGGCGCAACAAGAATGGTATGCCCAGACCCACTGATGTCCCTTGAGCAAAGGTATTTCAAGCTGCTTTCAGGCGTCACCCGCTACAGTTTTGTAACGGGACAGCTGGCACTCTCATGGCAATCTGCTGACGAGCAGGGCACTATGTTTTTTAAATGAATGCTTTTTAAATGAATACTTTTCAAACTAGTGTTCTTTGAATTAGAAGACAAAGCAACAAAGATCGACGACACGGGCAATTCTGACTAATGGCTATTGTGACTAAATCACTAAAACTATCCTGCCTGGCAGTAATGCTTGCGGCTTTGTGTAGCTGTGCATCGGTGGACTTTAATTATCCAAAAACTGTATCTACGGCGCCGACCGATACAGAGGACACTCATCTCGGCAAACAAATCGTGGGCCTGGCCGAAAAGCACCCGGGGCAGGCCGGATTTTATCCGCAGAGAAATGGCATAAAGGCGCTTGCTGCGCGCCTGTTATTAGCCGAGCGGGCTGAACGAACCATTGATGCCCAGTACTATTTGCTGACCGACGACACTGTAGGCTACGCCTTCCTTGATTCACTACTGCGCGCCGCCGATCGCGGTGTGCGTGTGCGACTGTTATTAGACGATATGTTTACCCAGGGCTATGACCCGGGTTTGGCGGCGCTGGATTCGCATCCCAACTTTGAAGTGCGTATTTTTAATCCCTTTGCGCGGCGCTCGGCAAGGTTTATGGATGTTGCGACCAGCTTTTCACGAATCAACCGCCGCATGCACAACAAGTCTTTTACCGTGGATAATCAAATGACCATCATCGGCGGTCGCAATATTGCCAATGAGTATTTTGGTGTCAATCCTGACAAAAAGTTTGGCGACCTTGATGTAGTAGCCCTGGGCCCGGTCGTGGCTGAAGTCTCGGCCATGTTTGACGAATACTGGAACCACAAGGCTGCAGCGCCCATTCCCGCATTTGCCAAAATACCCAAAGACCCTGCCGCATCGCTGCTGACATTGCGTAGCAGAATCGAGCAGTCTCGCGAGGATATTCAGGGCACACCCTATGCAGCAGCAGTCAATATGCAAGTGCTTGACTATGTCGAATCCGGCGCAGAACTTTACACATGGGCTCCGTATACCCTGGCTTATGATTCTCCCGACAAGGTGCAAAAAGATCTAGCCAAAAATGCCCCTTCAATTATGACCCCACTGCGCGATTATCTGAACGGGGCCCAACAGGAAATACTCATCGTATCCCCTTACTTTGTGCCACCCAAATCGAGTATAGAGTGGTTTGTCAAAATGGAAGAACGCGGTGTCGATATCACCATACTAACCAATTCATTGGCTGCAAATAATCAGTTACTCGTGCATGGTGGCTATGCGTCGACACGCAAACCGCTGCTGAAGGGCGGGGTCAGAATCTATGAGGTGAGACCGGATGCAATGGTAAGAGGCGCGCACATTGTCGGCGCTCACTCTGCCACGGCTACTCTGCACACCAAAGCCTTTGTTGTCGATCGTCACGATTTATTCATTGGCTCGTTCAATTATGATCCCCGCTCTGCCTTCATCAATACGGAGCTGGGCGTAGTCATCGAATCGCCAGAGCTAGCTGAGCCTCTGGTCGAGCGGCTATACGAAGTAGCACCGACGCAGGCTTATGAAGTGTTTTTAAATGAGCAGGGTAAGCTTAGGTGGCGCACACTGGAGAATGGCGAAGAAGTGGTTTTCGACAGGGAACCAGAAACCGCCTGGTGGCAACGTTTTGCTGCGGGGTTTTTTGGGCTATTACCTATAAATAGTCAACTATAAATCCCTCCCCAGGCAAGTGATTGTGGCAGTTAAGGACCGGGATAAAGAGGCGCTATTCAGTGCTGGCAGCGAAGCCCTGGGCCAACTCGCGCTGTACGATACCGAGCATATTGACCGCGACATAGCGTTTAAAGATACTGGCCGCCGATAACTGGGGCAGTACGTCTTTGCATAAAAAACTTTCAACTCCTGCGCGTGGCCCTTCGGCAGTGGCTCTGTGCAGTGGCATCTGGTGGGCCGCTAAGGACTTTCTTCAAGCAGTGCCAGGAGATCGATTTCATTTTCGCTGGCGCGCCGGCCAATAGCCAGGTGCTCGAAGGAATCCACCAGGCCGGATATAGGTTTGTAAGTCTGGAACATACAGCCTATGCCCCATTTTAATGAACCCAGTACCTCCCAAAAGTGCACCACTTTCGGATCGACCCTGCGGCCACCGGCATTTTCATAAGCGGCAAACAAATCTTCCCGCTGACCGAAGCCACCGACCGGGTTCTGATGCTGACCAAACCGCCAGGCGCGCACACAGACCCAGCCCAGGTCTTCCATACCATCGCCGACATGAGCGATTTCCCAGTCCAGCACCGCGCGAATACCCTCCGGCCCCACTACGAAGTTGCCGTTGCGAAAATCACCGTGGACTAATCCAGCGGTCGCGTCTTTGGGGCAATGCTGTTCGAGCCAGCGCAAGGTCAACTCAAAGGCTGGGTGATATTCGGGACGGGCAACTGCCGTTTCATCGCGGTAGTAATCGCTGATACCATCCATCATCTCCCTTTGTTGTGCGATTAACTCTCGCGCCGACACCTGCACCATACCGCGTGGAAGTGTGGTGGAATCGATCCCATGCAATTTAGCCAGGATTTCGCCGCACTGATAGGCCATGGACCTTCGGGCATCGGCAAAGGTTTCGTCACGCAATATGCGGGGCGCGAGTGTTTCCCCTTCGATACGATCCATGACATAGCAGCCGCCCAGTTTATGATCTTCTGGCAGCGCAAAGTGAACCCTGGCTACCAGCCCCCCCGCATCGTAAACCACCCGCTGTAACTCTGCTTCCGTAGTGCGATCCAGAGAATAAGCGGTCTTGCCGCCGCGCCAGCCCTTTTCACTGGTGCTACCGGTTTTCCCCAGATCACGGCGCAGGATCAGGCCGGTGGTATTACCAGCGTCATCAAGCCAGTCAAACGACCAGGTCTCGCAGGAGGCTCCGCCAGATAACTTTTCGACATTTTCCACCAGGCCACCACCAAAGCGGGCGATTACCTCTTCCGCCAACTGAGCTGAAACCTCAGTATCACTGGATCCTGGAGCACTCGTATCTTTCATAAACTGCTTCACACTTTCCAAAAGGGCGAAAGAGTAACGTAATCCTCGAAAAATCGTTAGGCGAATATTAATAGTCGATAGCTTTTTTGGCTTGCTTTGCCGCCACACCTGGGCAAAAAAACTGAAGAGCTTCGATCCCTGTATTTCTTCTTTCGAGCTCCCATCTGGTTCTTTACCAGATAGCATAAAATCATTATGATCACGCAAGGTAATGGGTAATACATGTATTACTATTAGCGAGGCATATATGCAAACTGCAACGAGTAAATTAACAAAGAAATATCAGGCAACTATTCCTGAGCCGGTCAGAAGCTTACTTCACCTGGAATCTGGGGACGAGATTGCCTTTGATATTGAAGGTGATCATGTTCACCTTCGTAAAGCCAGGCCCCTTGACCTGGCATTTGCGCAAAGTGTTGAAGACACGTTGACCGAATGGGCGACAAAAGCAGATGAAGAGGCCTACCGTGACCTTTAAAGTTTTTGATGTAGTCGTAGTACCTTTTCCATTTACAGATCGAACAACGACCAGGCGACGTCCGGCGCTCGTCTTATCTGATGCCACCAACTTTAACAAACAAGTGGGTCAATCTGTATTGGCGATGATTACCAGTGCGAGCAACTCCGACTGGCCTTTGGATATCAATATCCAGAATCTCGATACTGCCGGACTTCCTTCGTAAGCGGTAAATAAACGACGGAGTGGCGTGCTAGAGCTTGATCTGCTCTGGGTTTACGTTGCCCGGCAACAGGGCTTCGATAGCCTCAACGGTTTCGGCCCTGGGCAACTCCGCAAACAAAT
>Ga0164313_10003945_pt1 | contig 13237 bp, 11 predicted proteins | sample GuaBasSedimGuay4_FD_113735 | JGI IMG/M metagenome (GOLD analysis project Ga0164313, IMG submission 113735) | Subseafloor sediment microbial communities from Guaymas Basin, Gulf of California, Mexico - Guay4, Core 4569-4, 0-3 cm | ecosystem: Environmental > Aquatic > Marine > Hydrothermal vents... | reverse complement strand
CAATATTAAAGAATCTGTGTTACTTACAAAATTTTCGAGCTTTAATTTTAATGGACCAATTTGGTCATCAATCGTTCCAAGAATACCCAAATCCAATTCCCCTGTCAAAGTATCCCTGTTTTTTGCAAACTCCGCTCCATCAATGGCCATTAATATTTTAATTGACTTGGGACTTATAAGGCCTGGACTGTAAATTTTTGTAACGCTGTTTGAAGAAAACACAACATCATTGGTCACCTCCATTTTAACAATTAATTTTCCCTTTTTACCAGGGTGAAAGTATATATCCGAAACTTTCCCAATATCCAATCCATTAATGGTAACCGGGCTATTTTGTTTTAAACCTTGGACATCAGAGTATTCAACATAAAAAATTCTTGTGCTATCATATACACTTTGGTCTTTTAAAAAATTAAATCCCCAAATAAAAAGCACAATGATTCCTATTGCAATGGCTCCTGTTTTTAACTCTCTTGAAATTTTCAAAATTAATAATTTTTAAAAAGCAATATACCTAATTATTTTGTTTCCTGAAAAATCGCTCTTAATTATTAGCGGATTTCAATACTTCTGACACTGAAATTCTATCGTCATTTTTAAAGGCGACAATGAATGCCGAATCAAATCCTTTCGCTCTCGCCTGACTTCTATATTCTAACATCTCATCATAATTAGATGATTTCTTATAATAATATTTATAACTACCACCTATTCTGTCTCTTTCAACGCCTTTTAACCCCTTAAAATTGTAGGACTCCAAAGAAAGTTTCTTCCTTCCTGAGGCTATTTGAACTTTAAATTCAATTCCCTTAAATATGCGTTGCTTTTCTTTATTATCGTCAATAACAGGAATTGGTTCCGGAATTACTTCAACTACAAAATTGTCATCCAAATGTTTTTTATAGCTCATTATTGCATCATAAATTGCTTGCGACACTTTTTCCTGACCACTTTTCGAATTCAAAAATTTGCCCTCGTTAACATTAGTAATAAACCCTGTTTCAATTAAAATACTCGGCATTGCCGTCTGAAAAAGTACTACAAAGCCTGCTTGTTTTACACCGCGGTCCGTCCTGTTCAATTTATTTCTAAAATTATTTTGCACATAACTGGCAACGAGTAAACTTTCATCCAAATACTCTTCCTGCATTAGTGTTAAACCAATAACTGCCTCAGGAGAATTTGGATCAAATCCTGCGTACTTATCCAGATAGTCATCTTCTAAAAATATAACTGCATTCTCTTGTTTCGCTACCTCAAAATTACGCTCATTCGCGTGTATACCAAGGGCATATGTCTCTGTTCCGTATGCCTGTGTATTATGGGCATTGCAGTGTATAGAAACAAATAAATTAGCATTGGCGCTATTTGCAATATTACCCCTCTCTTTCAATTCTATGAACACATCATCTTTTCGGGTAAAAATCACTTCTATCTTGCCATTTTCTTTAAGTTTTTTACCTAACAAAAGGACGATATTCAAGGCGATATCCTTTTCGTAATATTTACCAGTGTGTTTTCCAGGATCTTTCCCTCCGTGCCCGGCATCCAATACAACTTTGAAATTTGTCTGCGCTAGTAAATTCGGGTTAAAAATTAAAATAAACAATACACTCAGAATACAAAAAAAACAGAGTGACCCATTGCCTTTTTTACGGATTATTTGCATTTTTACACAACTTTATTTTTTCAATATTTTAACTTATTCCACCTAAAAATTTATGTAAGTTTGTAAATTAAATTTTAGTTAATTTTTTTTACAAAAATACTATTTATAGCATTGTATACAAATTTAAGATACATAGTTTTATTCTTATTATTATTTTGTTTCTTTAGTTATTCTAGTTATGCTCAAGTTGATGAAAATAAAAAGGAGAAGAATTTAAATTCTAAGATTGACAGCCTTAAAGTTGTAGATGGTAAGAATTTAAATATAGGCGAACTCGATACAATAGCAAAAGACAGCATTAGCAAACCCAAAGAATTTTTAGAGGATAATATAATACATAACGCAAAGGATTACATGTCAAACGATTTTGTAAACCAGAGAGCGACGCTATACAATGAAGCAGAATTATTTTATCAGGATATTCAAATCAGGGCAGGTATAATAATTATTGATTATAAAAATAATCTGGCCTATGCCAGAGGGATTATTGATACTGCCGGTGAATACACGCAAAGGCCTCAGTTCACGCAGGGAAATCAAGAATCAGAACAAGATTCTTTAATCTATAATTTCAAAAATGAAAAGGCGATCATTTACAACTCCAAAACAGAACAACAAGGAATGATCATCCTCGGTGAAATGACGAAAAAAGAGAATGACAGTACCTTTTTTATCAATAAAGCACGATTTACCACCTCAGAGAAAGAGGAGCCTGATTATTATATTTCCACAACAAACATCAAAGTTGTACCAAATAGTAAAATAGTTGGCGGTTTTAGTAATCTGGTCGTTCAGGATGTACCAACACCATTAATTCTTCCATTCTTTTATGCACCAATAACACGTGGCAGGGCATCTGGAATAATACTGCCAACATTTGGAGAAAATAGAGATCAAGGTTATTTTTTACAAAATGGGGGATATTATTTTAATGTAAGTGATTACGTAGATTTGGCTGTTCTTGGAGATGTATATACCAATGGTAGCTGGGGCTTGCGGTTGGAATCAAATTATTCTTTAAGATACAGATTTTCAGGTAGTTTTAGTTTTCGATATGAGAGCATAATCAATGGTCAAAGGGGGCTTCCGGATTACAGTAAGGCCAAAAACTTTTTTATTAGATGGAATCATAGCCAGGCTTCACAAGCAAATCCTAATGCAAGATTTTCTGCATCTGTCAATTTTGGGAACTCACAATTTTTTAGAGAGTCGCTAAATGAATCCAGTTCACCTCAATATTTGGTGAATACATTCAGTTCCTCTATATCCTATTTTAAAAAGTTCGTCAATACACCATTTAGTATGAATGCCTCCTTGACACATACACAAAATACGAATACGGATAGGATCGATATGAATTTACCTTCTTTCAATTTAAACATGGATAGAATTTACCCATTCGCTCCAAAGGTTGGAAGTAAAAAGAATGTATTTCAAAAAATTGGTGTAACCTACAGTATGGCTGCTCAAAATAGAATTTCGAATGCAAGTGATGATTTTTTTCAAAGTGATATATTTAAGGATGCCAGGTCAGGTGTAAAACACGATGTTGCTTTAGGAACCAATTTTAAACTTTTAAAGTACTTTACTATTTCTCCTAACGCCACCTATAAGGATGTTTGGTATTTCAAAAAAATTGAAAAAAGATGGGATCCTGATGAAGGAGAAGTGGTTACAGACACCATAAATGGTTTTTCGTCATTTAGAGAATATCAAACAAATGCTTCTTTATCAACGACCTTCTACGGTATGTTTAAATTCAAAAAAGGGAAACTGGAGGCGATTCGCCATGTTGTAAGACCTTCTATTTCTTATGGTTACAGGCCTGATTTTGGTTCTTACTATGATTTGTACCAAGTAAGTCCTGATCCCGATGATATTGATGAATACAATCCGTTTCAAGGAGGTATTTACGGTGGACCGTCCAATGGATTAAACAACAGTATCGGAATTGCAATTAATAATACGCTTGAGGCTAAGATACGCTCCGATGACCCCGATTCAAAAGAGGATACTAAAAAATTAAACTTGCTAAATAACCTTAATTTTTCTACCAGTTATAATATGGCTTCTGACTCCCTTCGCTGGAGTCCACTCCAAATGACAACCGGAACGCAATTGCTTAAGAATAAATTAAACATAAATCTTCGGGCCACGATGGACCCCTATGCTATTAATGCTAATGGTACAAGAATTAATACTTTTAACATTAATAATGGGGGTAGCTTGTTTCGTTTGACAGGTGCGAATTTAACATCTAACTATTCCATTAGCAGTGACGAAATTGGGAAAAATAGAAAAAAATCAGGTTCATCCAATAGAAACAGGAACGAGCCGGAGCCGGAATCGGAACAGGAAGAAAGCATGTTTGGTAAAAATATTGTGAACAGCAATACAAAAACAACAAAAAAAGAAGAAGTTAAAGAAACAAAAATTTACCATACTGTAATGCCTTGGGACATTAGATTTCAATATTCCCTTACCTACAGTAATATCAGAGCTGAAAATAAAATTTCAACAAATTCGCTGCAAGTATCAGGAAATATTGAGTTCACACCAAAATGGAGGGTTGGTATTTCTTCAGGATATGACTTTAGAGATAATGGAATTACTTATACGCAACTCCGTTTTGAGAGAGATTTAGACAGCTGGAGATTCAGCTTTAACTGGATACCCTTTGGTGATAGAGCGACTTATTATTTCTATATCGGAATCAAATCTTCAATGTTGAAGGATTTGAAATACGATCAACGGCAGACTCCGGATAAAAGATTATTTTAGAATAATGTTAACTTTATCGGAAATTAATGGTAAACCATTTTGTATAATGAAAAGAATTATCCAAACAACAGATGCTCCGGAACCCATTGGGCCATACAGTCAAGCAATATTTATTAATAATACGCTCTATACTTCGGGACAAATAGCACTGGAACCTGGCTCAGGCAAATTGATACTTGATACAATCGCAAACGAAACAGAACAAGTAATGAAAAACTTAAAAGCTGTTCTGGCATGTGAGAACATGACGTTTGACAATGTAGTAAAATCAACAATTTACATCACTAATATGGATGACTTTGGGGCGATCAATGAAGTCTATGGCTCCTGTTTTAAAGATTCCTATGCGCCGGCCCGCGAAACAGTTCAAGTCGTAAAATTACCCAAAAATGTGAATGTTGAAATTTCTGTTATTGCTTACAAATGAACAATTTAACACATGAGTATGGTTAAAGTAGTCATATTCATTTGAGGGAATATTTTTGACTAAAGTGCCTTAATCAACAACTCAGCTGTCGCAGGATTGGTCGCAAGTGGAACATCATACACATCACACAATCGCATCAGCATAAAAATATCAGGCTCATGTGGATGTTTTTCCAGTGGATCTCTAAAAAATATCACCATTTTTATTTTTCCTTCTGCCACCCGTGCTGCAATTTGGGCATCCCCTCCGTAAGGGCCTGAAAGTAAAGCTTCTACTTCGAATCCTGCTTTGATTGCTTTCGATCCTGTTGTACCTGTCGCTATTAAATGTATATTCTTTGATTCCAAAATGGCTTTATGCTTATGTAAGAATTGCACCATCTCAGCTTTCTTACCATCATGTGATATAATTGCTATTTCCATGCTAGAGATTTGCGGCATGAACCTTAGACAGTGTAATGATTGGGTGACGCACAATTTTACCCAATTTCAAATTATATTCATCCAAAACCTCTTTTATTTCATCGCTTAAAAAATGAGCAATGGATCCCACAAAATAAATTGGAACACTCTTGCTCTCTTCAAATTGTAATATTTGGTTTTCTGTAAACAACCTCAGTCCTTCTTTGATAATGTTTTGTGCATATTCACTGGATTTATTTTCAATTAAAAATCTGCCAAGTTGTGCTAAATAAGTATTAGGATTATCTTTTTTATACAGGTTTTCTTTAATTTCATCAGGACTCAGATCATACTCTTTTTCAAATTTTTTCGCAAAATCATGAGGCATTTTCTTATAATAGTAATCTTTAATGAGTTGTTTTCCATAATAATTACCACTTGCCATGTCCATAATTATATAGCCAAGAGAAACAATTTTTTGATGTGTAATTTTACCGTCATAGTAACTGCAATTAGAACCTGTTCCCAGGATACAAACTATGCCGGGCTGATCTGTTTGAAGAGATTTTACAGCAGCAATCGTATCTTCTTGAATTTCTATCTCGGCGTTATCAAATATGTCTTTAAAAATATTCTTCAAAAAATCCCTGGCTGTCTTTGTACCACAGCCTGCTCCATAGAAAAATATTTTTTCTACCTCACTTTTATTGTTATAAAGATCCTTATTGGAAGTTATTCTTTCAATCAATACTTCTTTAGAAAATACAGCCGGGTTTAGACCGGGTGTATCAATTTTAAAGTAGGTCTCTCCCCCACTTTTCAGAGCTATCCAATTTGTTTTGGTAGATCCACTGTCTGCAACTAAAATCATATCCTGTATTTTTGAGTATGTAAAAGTAAAAAATGAAGTGCAATTATTATTGATATTAAGAATAAATTAAAAAAAAATTAAGCTGGCTTAAATATATCGTTTTAATTGACATCGGTCAAAAATGATTGAATAGCGAGATCGTAACTAAGCATCCCAAATCCGGCTATAATTCCTTTGGCATTTGGGGCTATATAGGAATTATGTCTAAAGGATTCTCTACTATAAACATTGGATATATGCACCTCTATAACAGGAGTTTGAATAGCTTTAATTGCGTCTCCAATACCAATGGAAGTGTGCGTATATGCAGCTGCATTCAATATAACGCCATCGTACTCATAGCCTACTTCCTGAATTTTATCAATGAGCTCTCCCTCTATATTTGATTGAAAATATTCTAATTCCATGTCTGCATATTTTTTTTGTAAACCAGCAAAGAAAGCTTCAAAGGTAATTTTACCATACACAGCAGGTTCTCTTCTCCCAAGTAAATTTAAATTTGGACCATTGATTATAATAATTTTCATAAAGATGAATTTAAACCAAAAAAATAAGTTCTGTTTTCAAAAATACTATAATTTTACAAAAGCAGTCATCAAAATGTCTTTGATTTCATTATTGTTTAAATATGCTTTGGAACAACGCTTTACACGATTATAAACATTACTTAAAAATTGAAAGGGGTTTAGCTCAAAATTCAATATTGGCTTATAGCAACGATGTTAAAAAATTAATAAAATATCTTGAAGAATATGATATTAAACTCGACCCAGTTGAAATTGACGACAAAGTGATCCAGCAATATATTTACCATTCCGCTAAAAATATTAACGCAAAAAGTCAATCGAGACAAATTTCCGGCTTGCGTAATTTTTTCGATTTTATGATTTTCGAAGATTATAGAAAAAACAATCCGACCGAATTATTAGAATCTCCCAGGATTGGTCGAAAACTACCGGACACCTTATCAGAAGAAGAAATAGAAGATATAATTTCAAAAATCGATTTGAGCAAACCGGAAGGAGAGCGAAATAAAGCAATGCTGGAAACCCTTTACAGCTGTGGGCTTAGGGTGAGTGAATTGATTAACTTAAAAATATCCGATCTATTTTTCGACGAGGGATTTATACGTGTAATTGGAAAAGGTAATAAGGAAAGATTTGTACCTATTAATCTATATACGATCAAAATAATCAATATTTACAAAAATCAGGTAAGATCAAGAATCATTATTCAAAAGGGTTTTGAAGATATCATCTTTTTAAATAGAAGAGGTAAAACGTTAACCCGAAATATGGTTTTTTTAATTATTAAAGATTTAGTAGAAAAGGCCGGAATACATAAAAAAGTGAGTCCGCATACTTTTCGTCATTCTTTTGCAACACATTTATTAGAAAATGGAGCAGATCTTAGGGCTATACAACAAATGTTAGGCCATGAAAGTATAACTACAACAGAAATATATATGCATCTCGATAAACGCTTTTTAAAAACTATTGTGGAAAAATATCATCCGAGGAACTCCTCGGAATGAAGAAATTGATCAAAAAGATGAAATATTATGTTAACGAAATGTTAACACATTTAATTCGAATATAGCTTTTTTCTAAGTTCTTTGATCTTATTACTGTCCAAATATTCATCAAAAGTCATATATCTGTCAATCACACCATTTGGAGTAATTTCAATAATTCTATTCGCCACAGTTTGAGCAAATTCATGATCGTGCGTTGAGAAAATAACCGTTCCTTTAAAATTTTTCAAAGCGTTGTTGAAGGCCTGTATAGATTCCAGGTCCAGGTGATTAGTAGGCTCATCAATTAACAGCACATTCGCTCTTTTCATCATCATTCGGGATAACATGCATCTCACTTTTTCACCACCTGACAGAACATTACAACTTTTTAAAGCTTCATCTCCACTAAATATCATTTTCCCCAAAAATCCTCTTAAATTAACTTCCTCTTTTTCCAGTTCCGTCTTAGCGTATTGTCTCAACCAATCTACCAAATTCAGATTACTTTTAAAATAATCAGCATTTTCAATTGGCAGATACGCTTGTGTGGTAGTCACTCCCCACTTATAATCGCCGGTATCCGGGTGATCTGTTCCTGTAATTATTTCATAAAAAGCGGTAGCTGCCCTTGAATATTTTGATAATAACATCACCTTGTCTCCTTTGGCCAAATTAATAGCAACATCTTTAAATATCACCTCTCCATCAATAATTTTTGATAAATGTTCAACATGTAATATTTGATCTCCGGCTTGTCTTTCCTGTTCAAATATAATTGCAGGATATCGCCTGCTAGATGGCTTAATATCTGCAATATTTAATTTTTCAATCATTTTTTTTCTGCTGGTTGCCTGCTTTGATTTAGCAACATTTGCAGAAAACCTTCTAATGAATTCTTCAAGTTCTTTCTTCTTGTCCTCCGCTTTTTTGTTTTGTTGTGCTCTCTGCCTGGCGGCCAACTGACTGGATTCATACCAAAAAGTGTAATTACCCGAATATTGATTCATTTTACCAAAATCAATATCCGAAATATTGGTACAAACAGCATCCAGAAAGTGCCGGTCATGCGATACAACAATAACCGTGTTTTCAAAAGTTGCTAAAAAATGTTCCAACCATCCAATGGTCTCAAAATCCAGGTCATTGGTGGGCTCATCCATGATCAATACATCAGGGTTGCCAAATAAGGCTTGCCCGATCAACACCCGTACCTTGGACTTTCCATCCAGATCTTTCATCAAAACATAGTGCATATCATCCTTTATTCCCACTGATGAAAGCAAACTTGCCGCCTCATTTTCTGCTGTCCAACCACCCATTTCTTCAAATTCAACCCATAATTCTCCAGCTTTAACGCCATCCTCTTCAGAGAAATCAGGTTTCGCATAGATAGCATCCAGTTCTTTCTTAAGATCGAAAAGCGGTCTATTTCCCATCATTACAGTTTCTAAAACGGGAAACTCATCAAAGGCGAAATGATCCTGAGAAAGAACAGACATTCGTTTGCCTTTCTCCAAACTTACAGAACCCGAAGTAGGGTCAATTTCACCTGAAATAATTTTTAAAAATGTAGATTTACCTGATCCGTTTGCGCCTATAATTCCATAACAATTTCCTTGGGTAAACTTGGTGTTCACCTCGTCAAACAAGACTCTTTTGCCAAATTGAACGGATAAATTTGATACTGTTAACATGCTTTAATTTTAAATTTTGGCAAAAATATAAAAAAGTGACCATATAGAGGTAGAATGGAACAAGTTAATATTAATTATAATTTTTTATTCTATAAATGTTAAAATAGTCGCTATTAACGTGAGACTTTAACTTTTAGATAGAAAATTTTTAACACCTCATTAACAAGACCAAAGAAGTCAACTCTTTACATTTGTATATTATGTCTAAATATAAAAATTTGAAACAAAATTATTTTTTATCACCCACGAAATTGTTTTTATTACTTGGGTTGTTAACCTTTACTTTTAGCTGTACAAATACTTCAGATAAAAAGATTGTTACTTATTTTGGAGGAAAAGTTAAAAATCCACTTGAGGAATATGTCTATTTTTCAAAAAATGAAGTGGTAATTGATTCAGCGAAAATTGATGTACATAATAAATTTACATTTCATTTAGATTCTATTGAACTGGGATTGTATACATTTCAGCATGGCCCTGAGTTTCAATATATATATCTGGAACCAAAAGACAGCTTACTTATTTATTTAAACACCTGGGATTTCGATGAATCACTTATATTTAGCGGAAATCAAGCAGCCAAAAATAATTTTTTAATTAATTTATGGTTAAAACAGGAAAAATTTGAGAAAAATTTCAAATATGGTTACAGACTGAGCGAAGAAGAATTTTCTGAGACTTTAGATAAGGAAGTTAAAGCCAATCTTCATTCTTATGACCTGCTAATTGAACAAGAAGGGGAAGAACCATCAGAATTTTTTGATAAGATAGCCAAAACAGGTATTTATTATCCGGCTTATTATCTAAAGGAGCACTATCCTTTTAAAAATAAGAGAGCGCTAAAACTAAAAACATTACCTGTACTAAGTGAAGATTTTTACAACTATCGGAAAACTATAGATATTAATGACGTTTCGTTGATAAGTTATGGCCCGTTTTATACCTATGTTTTGACCTATTTACACCTCAAAGCGTATAAAGAATATCTTGATGACCCGGAAAAGAACAATATTTCTTTGAACTTTATGAAGATCGTTAACGATGAAATCACAGATCAGGATTTTAAAAATAAACAATTGGCTAAGAGTTTTTGGAGTTGTTTAACGAGTAATTATATGTCTGATGATGACTTAAAGAACGTTAGTGAATATTTCTTTGAAAATTGTACTGACAAAGATCTATGCTCTGAAATTAAAAAATCTGTCAAGCAGAAAGCCCAGCTAAAAAAAGGAGAAAAACTACCAAGAGTTATTGCATATAATGTGGATGGAGAAGAAATTACGATCAATAATATCGCAAAAGACAATGATGTTGTAATCTATTTTTGGCCTAAAAACCTAGGACGTATTCAAATGTTGGATGAAAAATTGGCCTCTCTGAAAAAACAGTACCCGGAAATATTATTCATCGGTATCGAACGAGACAAAGATAATAAGGATTGGGTTAAATTTATTGAATCCAAAAATTTACCAAAAGATACGCAATTCATTTTACCCAAAAATTCAGATATTTATGCCTATTTTGAAGGTGATATGGCCCGAACTATAATTGTCAAAAGTGACGGAAATGTTCAAAACGGCTATTTATTCTTTAATGACAAAAATTTCGAAGAGCAATTGAAAAAGCTTAATAAACAATAATTTATAGTAAACTTCACTATATTAAGCTTACTTTTGCACTTTCAAAAACAGAAACAATATATTTATTTGCAATTCAGCGTTTTACAAATAAATGAAGTTTTGCAAATAAAAAATATATGTCGATATTTAAAGATCTTGGCCTAAGTCAGGACATTGAAGATGCCTTAATCGAATTAGGGTATGAATCTCCTACACCTATTCAAAAAATTGCTATACCTCAAATAATTTCTTCGAAAGATGATTTGAAGGCTTTTGCGCAAACAGGTACAGGTAAAACAGCAGCCTTTAGTTTGCCAATTTTACAGCAAATCAATCTTGAAAGTGGTGATCCGCAAGCCATAATACTTTCCCCCACCAGAGAACTTGCAATTCAAATTGCTAAGAACATTGAAGAGTTTTCTAAAAACATGAAAAAGCTGAATGTTTTAGCGGTTTATGGAGGAGCAAAAATTGATGAGCAAATTAGCAGACTAAAAAGAGGTGTTCAAATTGTGGTGGGAACCCCGGGCAGAACAGTAGACCTGATAAAAAGAAAACGCCTGAACCTAAGGAATATTCAGTGGTTGGTTTTAGACGAAGCCGATGAAATGCTCAATATGGGTTTTAAAGAAGAATTAGATCAAATTCTGGAAGCAACACCCACTTCAAAACAAACTTTATTATTTTCTGCAACTTTTCCTAAAGAGGTTGAAGCAATTGCGAGAAATTATATGAAGAAACCTGTAGAAATCTCTGCAGGAAAGAAAAACGTAGGTGCTGATAAGGTACAACATGAATATTACTTGGTTTCTGATAGAAACAGATATCCAGCCTTAAAACGAATAGCAGATATTAATCCGAATATATACAGTATTGTTTTTTGCAGAACAAGAAGGGAAGCCAAGGACATTGCAGATAAACTGATTACAGATGGTTATAATGCAGATGCCTTACATGGGGATCTGTCACAAGCGCAACGAGATATTGTAATGCAAAAATTCAGAAACAAAAATTTACAAATTTTGGTTGCTACTGATGTGGCAGCTCGTGGTTTGGACGTCACTGATCTAACGCACATAATTAATTATAAACTCCCTGATCAACCCGAAAATTATACACATCGAAGTGGTAGAACGGGAAGAGCCGGAAAGGAAGGGATTTCCATCGCCTTGATAACACCGAAGGAAAAGGGGAAACTAAGACCGATAGAAAGAAAAATAAACAAAAAGTTTGAGTTAAAACTTGTTCCCAACGGGAAAGATATTTGTCAAAAACAACTTTATAATCTTATTGATAAGGTTCATGATATAGAGGTTAACGAAAAAGAAATAAAAGAGTTCCTACCCGAAGTTTACCAAAAATTGGAAGGAATGGACAGGGAAGAATTAATAAAACGATTTGTCTCACTTGAATTTAACCAATTCTTATCATATTATGAGAATTCAAAAGATCTAAATGGCGATGATTCCCGAGATAGAAGAAAATATGACGATGAAAATCTAACGCGTTTTTATATCAATTTGGGTAAGATGGATAAATTAAATCCCGCTGTACTCATTGGTCTGATCAACGAAAATTTAAATAAGCGCAATGTTGAGATAGGTCAAATTGAAATCTTAAAAAGTTTTTCCTTTTTTGAATTGGATAAAAATTATACAGATGATGTGTTGGAAAGTTTTAAAAATGCATATTTCAACAATAGGTCTATCAGTGTAGAAGTTACTAATAAGTCAAAATCAGGAGGAGGGAATAGAAGAAAAAAACGGCCTTTTAATAGTTTCAAAGACAGCGGTAAAAGAAGCAGTTCAAGTTCCACTAGTCGCAGAAAGTCATACTCAGGTAGTAATAATGGAGGTAGTAGAAACAGTGGAAGAAGACGTAGAAGGTAATTTTCACTGATCAAATAGACTGTAAAGTGCATTTTTTTTTGAAGAACCTGTTAGGTTTTTAAAGGTATATTAGCACTGAACATGGGAATTTTCATAAACTCGAAAAAACTGGGGAGCGCACTTATTTAAAGACCTCTCATGAAGGACATGAAAACACTTATTCTTATAAAGACGAGCATCTTCAAAAAGCGGATATTCATGTGGGGATGATTAGCTTGACAATGCAGAGGAGACAATTGTAAATATCTGATTCAAAGCGCTAAATAAGAGTATTGATTTCTAAATTATAGTCGTATTGTAAGTCCTCATGCAAAGAAGATACCACTTTTTTAATTAATAGAATTTGTCGATTAAAAATATTTTGAAGCGT
>Ga0164313_10003944_pt1 | contig 13241 bp, 17 predicted proteins | sample GuaBasSedimGuay4_FD_113735 | JGI IMG/M metagenome (GOLD analysis project Ga0164313, IMG submission 113735) | Subseafloor sediment microbial communities from Guaymas Basin, Gulf of California, Mexico - Guay4, Core 4569-4, 0-3 cm | ecosystem: Environmental > Aquatic > Marine > Hydrothermal vents... | reverse complement strand
TTCGGAGCCTTATGCTTACAAACCACTAAACCGTAAAATACTCATTTTCATGGGTATTTTGTTCTCAGGCCTGATAATACTTGTACTGTATTTTTTACCTGAAGGTATTGGTTTCAGCTTCCTAATACCTGTCGTTGTTTTTGGTGGCATAGCACTGGTCACCCTTGTTGTAGGACTTCTTGGTACCGATAGAGCTGTCGCCAAAATATGGGGTGACCGCTAACGCAATCATCCCATGTTTTCAGGATTATACCGCTTGAATATCTGATGCTTTTTCCAGATAAGTTGTATGAGCTGGAATAATAAGTTTGACACCTTCCTGACTTAGAATATCGATAATGTTGAGGTTGGTTTCTTCGAGATATTCTAAATATTGAGTGAACTCTGTCGTTTTTAAGTAAACATATAACTCAAGCTCTTGGGCATAGTCACCAAATTCAATAAACCGTACTCTTGAGGAGTGCGAATCAATATGTTCATCTTGTTCAATAAGTTCGCGTATTCTGGCAAGAACAGCTCGGAGTTGTGCGGGCGTTACATCATAAGATAATCGTAGTCGACATCGATAGAGTATCTTGTCACGCTGGGTAAGATTCTCTATTGCTTCACTGGAAAATAATGCATTAGGGATATGTACGACGGTTCTGGAGAGTGTTCTGAGCTGCGTTGAGCGTAGCCCTATTTCTTCAACGGTACCTAAGGTACCACCAAATTTGCAAAAATCACCCACACGTACTGGTTGTGCCGAATAAATTGTAATTGAGCCAATCAGATTTTCCAGTGATTTTTGTGATGCCAGTGCAACCGCGACGCCACCTACACCCAGACCGGCAATAACTGCTGTAATTTCGAAACCAAGGTTATCAAGCCAGACAATAATTATTATCAATAATAGAATTAGTTTAATACCGGTAGTAGCGGGTTTTAGCAATACAACTGAATTAGGTTGGCCATTGCGTTTCATTCGTTCAGCAAAACGGCTAATAGCAAAGTCAATAATGCCTACTAGCATCCAGAAACTGGCAAGGATAAGTAATGTTTTGGCTTCAAAAATTGCCCGTACAACTAAAGATGGACCAATTTCGTCAAACAGCGATCGAAATATGATGACTGCAATAAAAAAACGAAGGGGGCCAGCTAGAAATCGCTGTATTCTTTGTTCAGACAGTTTTTTGCTTAGTTGTAGAATTTTGACTATTAGAAAAGTAATAACATAGCCAACTGCAAAAGAAATAATAATGATGCCTAGCAACATAACCAGTTGCCAAATCTCGAATCCTAAAATTTCAGTATGTGGGAAAATTTCTGCCAATTTATCTCCTACCAGACTGTAACCAAATTCATCGTAGAGCTCTGGTATTAAACCTACAGTGGCATTAGATATCTTCCAGATGAAAACACCGTCTCCACGAGGTATGCGCTGCATCAAAATGTCAACCTCCCCATTTTGGGTTTTTAAGGTTCTTACTCGATCTCGGTAACTTGGTAAACCATCATCCAAATGACCTCTTGGATCATCGCTGATACTTTCAAATGAGATTTTTGTCAGTACCTGGCTGGCAATAATGGATAATTTTCGACTGAGCTCGGTTCCATCAAAATCTCTTTCAACCGAGAAAGGCAAATTTCTTAGATCAAGATAATTGGCAGCACGCTCAAAATCTTTATTTTGCACACTTAATGCTAAACCAAGTAGGCTGGAACGAGGGGTAATTCGCTCAAATTCGTCGTAAGGTCCTTTTTTTGACTTTTCCAGTGTCTCCTGGATGATTTTCTCATCAGCTTCCTGTTGTTCAGCAACCTCTTTGAGCTTGATGGGCGTATCATCATCGGCGGCAATTGCATATATTGGAGCAATAGAGAATGAAAGTAGTAGTAATATTTTGATAAATAGCTTATTCATAACGACTCACTTTAAAATTGCTGAATGCTACATAATGTAATGATGATATATTCATATAGCTACTCTGATTGTAGTTAGTTTTTATTGCTAAGACTAATATATAGTAAGAGTCCACCACAAATACCTAGAACCCAGCTTATAATTGGCAACCCTGCAATGATAGTGGGTGAATAACCATCCAGTCCCTTGATAACAGCTGCACCGATAATAAAAGCAGCACCACTGATAGCTGTCGCTGATCGGTAACTGGCTTGTCGGATTTCCTGTTTGATCTTTTTTAAATCAGCAGAACTTAGTTGCATTTTTAATTGGCCATTCTGCATTTTCTGGCCTACGTCATAGAGTAGACGTGGCAATGTGGGCAATATTTCTGCCCATTTAGGTGCTTCTTGCTGAATGGTTTTGATAGCAGCCTGCCACCCCATTTTTTCACGCATCCATTGTTCAAGAATGGGTTTAGCTGTTTTCCAGAGATCAAGATCTGGATAGAGTTGTCGACCCAAACCTTCGATATTAAGCAGTGTTTTTTGCAGTAATACCAGTTGTGGTTGGACTTCCATATTAAATCGTCTGGCGGTCTGAAATAGACGTAGCAATAATTGACCAAAAGAGATTTCTTTCAGTGGTTTGGCAAAAATCGGCTCACAAACACTGCGAATAGCAGACTCAAATTCATCAAGCCTGGTCTCAGCTGGTACCCAGCCAGCATTGACATGTAGCTCGGCAACCCGGCGATAATCATGATTAAAAAAGGCGAGGAAGTTTTCGGCAAGATATTGCTGATCTTCAGGTGCCAAAGTACCCATAATGCCAAAATCAACTGCAATATAACGTGGTTGGTCAGGATCAGTAGCATCAACCATGATATTGCCAGGGTGCATATCAGCGTGGAAAAAACTGTGTTTGAATACTTGGGTGAAAAATATTTCCACGCCTATCTCAGCCAGTCGTTCTAAATCAACATTTTGTTGTTTGAGTGCTTCAATGTTACCAATTGGAATACCATAAATACGTTCTTGGACCAATACATTACGATTCGTTAGAGGCCAGTAAACATCAGGGATATACAGTAGATTTGTATCTTCAAAGTTTCGTCGAAGTTGTGAGGCAGAAGCTGCTTCACGCATCATATCCAACTCGTCAAACAAGCTTTTTTCCAGTTCAGCAACAATTTCTTTAGGACGTAGACGTTTTCCTTCAGACCAGTATCTTTCTGCAAGTCCGGCGATGGTGTACAGCAGAGCTATGTCGTGTTTGAGTGTTTTCTCAATGCCGGGACGGACTATTTTGACCACAACTTCACTACCATCATGAAGCTGGGCAGCATGAACCTGTGCAATTGAAGCAGAAGCGAGTGGTATTTCATCAATGTGGGCAAACAGGCTATCAAGAGATTCATCACCATAAGCCTGTTGAATTAACTTAAGTGCCACATCACCGGGGAAGGGTGCCACATTATCCTGTAGTTTAGCTAGCTCGTTGGCAATATCATCTGGAAGTAGGTCACGGCGAGTAGAAAGAAGCTGGCCAAATTTCACAAAAATAGGCCCTAAATCTTCCAGTGCTAACCGTAGGCGTTCACCACGTGGGCCTTGTGCATGTTTATTCCAGCGATATGGTGATAAATAACTTAAGAAACGGAGTGGTCTGAACAGATGTGTTGCCTGAATGATATTATCCAGACGATGTTTGGCCAGTACATGATTTATCTGTAGTAGGCGGCCAATTTGTTTTATTTTCATCATTTTGAAATTAGCCTGTTTATACGTGCTTCTATGCGGTCCAGATCTGCTCTTAATGTATCTATTTCCATAATGAATTCTTTTATCTGGCTCTGATCAGGCAACATCTGACTTTCTTCTCGGAGATATTCAGCCAAATCCTGAACAAGATTGTCTCCCGTATTTTTGGACCACGACATAAATTGGCTGAACCCATGAGAAATTGGGTGTGCCAGTGTATCTCCAGTTATCAGAGAGAGTTGTGCTTCCCAGTCAAAATCAAAACCTTGCATTAGGTCTTGTAGATCTTTGGCGAAGCGGATATCGCCGTTGATATCAATACCTGAAGAGAATAAGCTGTCAGGATCATGTGTGAGTTTTAATAATGAAAATGTGGTAGCTGAAATTTGCAGGTCAGCAGTTTGTTCACCAGCAGGTTCTAATCGTATGTTCTGCTCTGACACTATAGCATCGCAACTTATCACAATGTCTGTGAGTCGGATGCGAATACGTTTCCCCTCAAACAGATCTAATTTAGATTTTGTTTCAGGATCTTGTGCAATCGCCTTGTTCAGAACCAGTTCAAAAGGTTTGAGTAAAGTGCTCATGAAGGTTAAAACTTATAACCACTATGTAGGGCAACAATACCGGCAGAAAGATTGTGATATTCAGTACGTTCAAATCCGGCATCATCCAGCATTTGTTTCAGCGTTTGTTGATCAGGGTGCATACGTATCGATTCAGCCAGATAACGATAGCTTTCTTCATCCTGAGTAAACAACTTACCTAGTTTAGGTAAAAGTTTAAATGAGTACAGGTCATATATTGGAGCAAGCCAGTCAGCAGGCTTGGAGAATTCTAATACTAGTAGTTGTCCACCTGGCTTAAGAACACGAAACATGGAACGTAAGGCTTTGTCTTTATCAGTTACATTACGCAGGCCAAAAGCGATGCTAATACAATCAAATGAATTGTCTGGAAAGGGAAGGCTTTCAGCATTGGCTTGAACATACTCGATATTTCCAGTAATTCCCTCATCCGTCAGACGGTCACGACCAACATTAAGCATACTGGCATTAATATCAGCAAGCACCACTTTTCCTGTACTGCCGACCATTTTGGAAAACCGGAGTGCTAAATCACCGGTGCCGCCTGCTATATCAAGTACTTTTGCACCACGCCGAACACCACTTGTATGCAAGGTGAAACGTTTCCATAAACGGTGTACCCCCATCGACATGAGATCATTCATGAGATCATATTTACTGGCAACTGAATGAAATACACCAGCAACATGTTTTTCTTTGTCTTCAGTGACAACTTCCTGATAGCCAAAATGTGTTGTTTTTTCAGGTTTCATAATAGCAATTCCTACTTATTTATTTCGCTGATATCCAGCCTGTTTTAGGCTGGCCAGATAATCTTCCCAGCGTTCATTTTGTTCGGTTGCCAATGAGTACAAATAATCCCAAGTAAACAGACCTGTATTATGACCGTCATCAAAATAAATTTTAAGCGCATAGTGTCCGACGGTTTCTAATTGAGTGATGTGAATATTTTCTTTGTTTGTCTGTAAAACTTCCTGTCCACGACCATGCCCTCTGACCTCTGCAGAAGGAGAATACACTCTTAAATATTCTGCTGGCAGATGATAATGTTGATCATCGTAAGCCAATTCCAGATTATTCGATTGCTGGTGCAGTGTGATTTTCGTAGGTATAAGGGTGTTTTCCATAAAAACTCTACAGGATATAACGAGACAAGTCTTCGTCTTGTACCAGTGCTGATAGTCGTTGGTTAACATACTCAGGGTCAATAATAAGTTTACTGGTGTTATCTTCAGAGGTATTAAAAGATATTTCTTCCAGTAGCTTTTCCATCATGGTATGTAAGCGACGAGCACCAATATTTTCAGTCTGCTCATTGACTTGCCATGCTAGTTCAGCAATGCGTTGGAGACCTTCATGGGTAAATTCGATATTAATATCTTCGGTACCAAGCAGGGCGATGGCCTGTTCAGTTAAAGAAGCATCGGGTTCCGTCAAAATTCGAACAAAATCTTCCGCTCCCAGATCAGTCAATTCGACACGGATAGGAAGTCGACCCTGTAATTCAGGAATCAGGTCTGCGGGTTTACTCAGGTGGAATGCGCCAGAGGCAATAAATAAAATATGATCCGTATTAACCATGCCATATTTGGTTGAGACAGTTGTGCCTTCTACCAAGGGTAATAAATCACGCTGTACGCCTGCACGAGAGACTTCGCCACCACCGCTGGAATCACCGCGGTGAGTAATTTTGTCTATTTCATCAAGAAATACGATGCCACTTTGTTCGACTGTTTCAATCACCTGGATTTTTAACTCGTCTTCATTGATAAGTTTTGCACCTTCTTCATCAGCCAACAGGCGCATAGCTTTGGCAACCTTAAGCTTACGATTGCTTGTTTTGGCTGAACCCATGTTTTGGAACATATCCTGCAATTGATTGGTCATTTCCTCCATACCAGGTGGAGACATAATTTCTACACCTACGGAAGGCGCATTCAATTCCAACTCAATTTCACGATCATCCAGCTTGCCTTCGCGTAACATTTTTCTGAATCGCTGTCGTGTTGTTGAATCAACCTCCTCTTCTTGATCTCTGGCAGGTGTCAGCAGTGCATCAAGAATTCGTTCTTCCGCCACATCCAGAGCGCTTTGTTTAACCGATTCAATGGCATCCTCTCGCAACATTTTTATGGCAGATTCCACCAGATCACGAATAATTGATTCTACATCTCGTCCTACATAACCGACTTCGGTAAATTTGGTCGCTTCAATTTTTATGAAAGGTGCTTTGGCGAGTGAGGCAAGTCGACGTGCAATTTCTGTCTTTCCAACCCCAGTAGGACCGATCATCAGGATATTCTTTGGGGTGATTTCTTGGCGTAGTTGCGGATCAAGTTGACTACGTCTCCAACGATTACGAAGTGCAATTGCTACTGCCCGTTTTGCGTCAGTTTGGCCGATAATGTGTTTGTCCAGCTCCCGAACAATTTGCTTTGGTGTTAATGATTCCATAGTTTTTTATTTTTCGCTTTCCAGAGTTTCGATTGTTTGGTTAGAGTTGGTGTAAACACAGATGTCAGCAGCGATACTTAGGCCTTTCTCAACAATTTCCCGGGCACTTAAATCAGTATTTTGGAGTAAGGCTATAGCAGCAGCCTGCGCATAAGGGCCTCCAGACCCGATAGACATTAAACTATTTTCTGGTTCGATGACATCGCCATTGCCAGAAATGATCAAGGATTCTTTACTATCGGCAACGACCAGTAAAGCCTCAAGACGCCGCATCATCCGATCTGTACGCCAGTCTTTTGCGAGCTCCAGTGCGCTACGGGTAAGATTTCCGTGATGTTTTTCTAGTTTGGCTTCAAAGCGCTCAAACAGTGTGAATGCATCAGCTGTGCCACCTGCAAAACCGGCAATGACCTGATCATGATACAAGCGTCTAACTTTTCTCGCATTACCTTTCATGATGGTATTACCTAGACTGACTTGGCCATCCCCTCCAATAACCACCTGACCATTACGTCTAATCGAGAGGATGGTTGTACCGCGAAATTGTTCCATTTTCTTTCCTGAAAAACTGAGGCTTTAAGCGCAACTATTATACTATGGCTGTTTTATTATCACAGTTATTTTGTTAAAATTAGCAGTTCAGATCGCGATTTGACCGGCTGGCTCAATTTTTAAGATTAATTTCGGTTGACATGAGTCTTGATCTTTTGGGACAATACCGCTCTTTCGTGGAGGGGTTCCCGAGTGGCCAAAGGGATCAGACTGTAAATCTGACGGCTCAGCCTTCGGAGGTTCGAATCCTCCCCCCTCCACCACGATGTATTGATTTTTAGTTGTATTTGCGGGTGTAGTTCAATGGTAGAACTCCAGCCTTCCAAGCTGATCACGTGGGTTCGATTCCCATCACCCGCTCCATATTGATTTGGAAATTCGGCCCGCATAGCTCAGTTGGTAGAGCGCATCCATGGTAAGGATGAGGTCATCAGTTCAATTCTGATTGCGGGCTCCAGATAGTTGAGATATTTAGTTTTGTAGTGACAAGTTCAGCTTGTCAGCGTTTTTTTTAAGGTTGAGTTGACGGGGAGAAAGGTCGATGTCGAAGGAAAAATTTGAGAGAACGAAGCCACACGTTAACGTGGGCACAATTGGACATGTAGATCATGGTAAGACGACATTAACAGCGGCGATTACGAAAGTAATGGCGGAAGCACAAGGTGGCGAAGCCAAATCTTTTGCAGACATTGATAATGCGCCAGAAGAAAGAGAGCGTGGAATAACGATTGCGACATCGCACGTAGAATACGAAACAGAAAACCGCCATTATGCACACGTAGATTGTCCGGGCCATGCTGACTATGTTAAGAACATGATCACGGGTGCGGCACAAATGGACGGCGCTATCCTAGTTGTAAACGCAGCGGATGGACCGATGCCTCAAACACGTGAGCACATACTGCTATCGCGTCAAGTAGGTGTTCCTTACATTATCGTCTACATGAACAAAGCAGACATGGTTGATGATGAAGAACTGATTGAACTAGTCGAAATGGAAATCCGTGAGTTACTGGACAAATATGATTTCCCAGGCGATGACACACCGATTATTGTTGGTAGTGCATTGAAAGCACTTGAAGGAGACGCCAGTGAAATTGGCGTTCCATCAATCATCAAATTGGGTGAAGCAATGGACAGCTACTTCCCAGAGCCGGAACGTGCTATTGACGGTGCCTTTTTGATGCCGATTGAAGACGTATTTTCAATTTCAGGCCGCGGAACGGTTGTTACAGGTCGAATAGAGCGTGGCGTTGTTAAAGTTGGTGAAGAGCTTGAGATTGTTGGAATAAAAGAGACACAAAAGACAACCTGTACAGGTGTTGAAATGTTCCGTAAGTTACTTGACGAAGGTCGAGCGGGCGACAACGTAGGCGTATTACTGCGCGGAACGAAGCGTGAAGAAGTTGACCGTGGCCAAGTATTGGCACATCCGGGTTCAATCAACCCGCACACCCGTTTTGATGCGGAAGTGTACATATTGTCGAAAGATGAAGGTGGACGACATACCCCATTTTTTAATGGTTACCGTCCACAATTCTACTTTCGTACAACAGACGTAACTGGTGCATGTGAATTACCATCTGGAGTAGAGATGGTTATGCCTGGTGATAACGTGAAGATGGACGTAACCCTGATTGCACCGATTGCGATGGAAGAAGGATTACGTTTTGCTATTCGTGAAGGCGGCCGTACTGTTGGTGCTGGCGTCGTTAGTAAGATTACTGAGTAAAAGAAATGGCATCAAACCAAACTATTAGAATCCGTTTAAAGTCGTTTGATCATCGTCTGATTGATCAATCTGCAAAGGAAATTGTTGAAACAGCGAAGCGCACAGGAGCACGGATCAATGGTCCGATTCCTTTACCTACTAAAAAGGAACGCTTTACTGTATTGATTTCGCCGCATGTTAATAAAGATGCTCGTGATCAGTATGAAATCCGGACGCATAAACGTCTTATGGACATTGTTGAGCCTACTGATAAAACAGTAGATGCTTTAATGAAACTGGACCTCGCCGCTGGCGTAGATGTCCAGATTAAGTTGAATTAAAAGGGGCTGGGTCAATGACTATTGGACTCGTCGGCCGTAAACGTGGAATGACACGAATCTTCACTGAAGATGGTGTGTCAACCCCGGTAACGGTGATAGAAGTAGAACCAAATCGTGTAAGCCAGTTAAAATCTGTTGATACAGATGGTTATAATGCGATACAGGTTACAGTGGGTGAGCGTAAAGCTTCACGTGTTTCTAAACCACAAGCTGGACACTTTGCAAAAGCTGAAAGTGCTGCTGGCCGGAATATTTGGGAATTTCGTGTTGACACTGTTGAAGGCCTTGAATTGGGTTCTGAAATTAATGTTGGTATCTTTGAGGCAGGTCAAATGATTGATGTCTCAGGCGTTACTAAAGGTAAAGGGTTTGCTGGTGTAATGAAGCGTTATGGCTTCCGTGGCGGTGACGCTACACACGGTAACTCAATATCTCATAGAGCACCTGGTTCTATTGGTCAATGTCAAACACCTGGCCGAGTTTTCAAAGGTAAAAAAATGGCAGGACATATGGGTAGCGTTAAGCGTACCCTGCAGAATTTAGCTGTTGTCCGTGTTGATGAAGAACGTAATCTGTTGCTCGTTAAGGGTTCAGTGCCCGGTGCGCCAGGTAGCGATGTTATTGTTCGTCCGGCTGTTAAAGCCTAAGAGATTCTGAGGGGAATATTAAAGTGGATCTTCAGTTACAAGCAATCGACGGCAAAGTAAAAGGAAGCATTAGTGTTTCCGATACTTTGTTCGATCGTGAATATAATGAAGCCTTAGTGCATCAGGTGGTTACAGCATATCTGGCCGGTGGAAGAATGGGTACACATGCCCAGAAAACACGTTCAGAAGTCAGAGGCGGCGGTAGAAAACCATTTGCACAAAAAGGTAGTGGGCGTGCACGAGCAGGTACTATCCGCAGCCCGCTATGGCGAGGGGGTGGTATTACTTTTGCTTCTAAGAATAGAGACTATAGCCAAAAAGTGAATCGCAAAATGTATAGAAATGCGATTTCAACAATACTGTCAGAGCTTATTCGTAAAGATGCTCTAATAGTAGTGGATAAAATTGAGCTTTCAGATCCTAAAACAAAAGGCTTATTGGCAAAAACAGTGGCGATGGGCATTACAAATGCATTGATCGTTACTGAAGCTGTTAATGAGAACCTTCAGTTGGCATCTAGAAATCTTCATAACATCCAGTCATATGATGTTACGCATGTTGATCCTGTTAGTTTGTTGCGATTTGAAAAAGTTGTAATGACAGAAGAATCAATTCGCAAGCTTGAGGAGTCTTTAGCATGAATGAAGAACGTCTGACAAAAGTGATCTTGGGTCCAATCGTTGCAGAAAAAACAGCGCGTGTAGCTGAGCAGCACAATCAAGTTGTACTTAAAGTGTTACCGGATGCAAATAAGGCAGAGATTAAAAAGGCTGTTGAAACCATGTTTAACGTTACTGTTGAAAATGTAACAACATTAAACGTAACTGGTAAAACCAAGCGAACAGGTCGTTACTTCGGAAAACGCAGTGACTGGAAAAAAGCATACGTCACTCTTGCGGAAGGGAATGATATTAATTTCCTTGGTGCTGAGTAGTTAATATAAAGATACGGGTGAGGAATCAGGAATGGCGTTAAGAAAGGCTAAACCTACATCGGCGGGAAGACGTTTTGTTGTTCAGGTCGTAACAACAGATCTACACCGCGGCGCGCCCTATGCGCCATTAGTAGAGAAAAAAACAAAGTCAGGCGGTAGAAATAACGCAGGACGCATTACAGTAAGACACCGTGGTGGTGGTCACAAGCAAAGATATCGTTTAATTGATTTTAAACGCAATAAAGATGGCATCCCTGCAGTTGTTGAACGTATTGAATATGATCCAAATCGTACAGCTAATATTGCATTATTAAGCTATTCGGATGGTGAGAAACGTTACATTATTTCACCTAAAGGTATTTCAGTGGGTGATAAGTTGCAATCTGGTGATGATGCAGCTATCCGTGCTGGAAATGCGATGAAACTATCATCGGTACCATTAGGTAGCACGATCCATTGTATTGAAATGAAGCCTGGTAAAGGTGCGCAAATTGCTAGAAGTGCAGGTACTAGTGCTCAATTCGTTGCGCGTGAGAATGGTTATGCAACCATACGACTGCGTTCTGGCGAGATGCGTAAGATTCTACTTGAATGCAAGGTAACACTTGGTGAAGTGGGTAATGGTGAACATGCATTGCGTTCATTAGGTAAAGCCGGAGCTACACGCTGGCGTGGTGTTAGACCAACAGTGCGTGGTGTTGTTATGAATCCTGTAGATCATCCACATGGTGGTGGTGAAGGACGTACCTCTGGTGGTCGTCACCCGGTTTCACCTTGGGGTATGCCTACAAAAGGTTACAAAACTCGCAAAAACAAGCGTACTGATAGTCTTATCGTACGTCGTCGTAATAAAAAATAAGGCTGGGAATATAGATGCCGCGTTCAATTAAAAAAGGTCCTTTTATTGACCTACACCTTGAAAAAAAGGTTTTAGAAGCTGTAGAGCAGAATAATAAACGTCCGATCAAAACATGGTCGCGACGTTCTATGATTTCACCAGACATGATTGGTCTGACAATTGCAGTTCACAATGGCAGGCAGCACATGCCTGTATTTATTACTGAAGATATGGTGGGGCACAAGTTGGGAGAGTTTTCTCCAACACGTACCTTTAGAGGCCATATTGCAGATAGAAAAGCTAAGCGATAAGGGGGGAGAGACATGGCCACGATAGCAAAACAGCGTCACGCAAAAATTTCCGCCCAGAAGGTGCGGTTAGTTGCAGACCAAATTAGAGGGTTGCCAGTAGAAAAGGCAATCAATATTTTAACATTCAGCCCCAAAAAAGCTGCTGTACTTATGAAAAGTGTTTTAGATTCTGCAATCGCAAACGCTGAGCATAATGATGGTGCTGATATCGATGAGTTAGTGGTTACAACTGTTATGGTTGATGAAGCCCCTACCGCAAAACGTATGAAGCCACGCGCAAAAGGTCGTGGAAATCGTATCCTGAAACGTACTAGCCACATTACTGTGGTTGTTGACGAAAAGTAAGAGAGAATACTTATGGGACAAAAGGTTCACCCAATTGGTTTTAGACTTGGTATAATTAAAGATTGGAATTCAATCTGGTATGCTGATTCATCAGAATTTCCAGACATGTTGAATAGCGATCTTAAGGTGCGAGCTTATCTTAAGAAGAAACTGGCGCATGCATCTGTTAGTAAAATTCAGATTGATCGCCCAGCTAAAACCGCAAAGATAACAATTCATACCGCAAGACCAGGTATCGTAATTGGTAAGAAAGGTGAAGATATTGATAAGCTTCGCCGTGAAGCCTCTGAAATTTTGGGGATTCCTGTTAGTGTCGGTGTTGAAGAAATTCGTAAGCCAGAGCTTGATGCAACCTTGGTAGCAGAAAGTGTTGCGCAGCAACTAGAGCGCCGAATTATGTTCCGCCGTGCGATGAAAAGAGCAGTGACAAATACCATGCGCCTTGGTGCTGGTGGTATACGTATCAATGTTGCCGGCCGTTTAAATGGTGCGGAAATTGCTCGTACTGAATGGTATCGTGAAGGCCGCGTGCCATTGCATACTTTACGTGCAGATATTGATTATGGTGTTGCGGAAGCAAATACGACCTACGGCATTATTGGTGTCAAGGTTTGGATTTTTAAAGGTGAAATATGTGACCAAGAAGGTCAATCATATGAATCTGGTGCAAAGAAGTAGGTTTTAAAGCATGTTGCAACCAAAAAGAACAAAATTTAGAAAGCAGATGAAACTGCGCAATAGAGGTCTTGCAAGCCGTGGCTCGAAAGTGAGCTTTGGTGAGTTTGGATTGAAATCTCTTGAGCGCGGCAGAATTACAGCGAGACAAATTGAAGCAGCACGTCGTGCTATGACCCGTTACGTAAAGCGTGGCGGTAA
>Ga0164313_10003943_pt1 | contig 13245 bp, 4 predicted proteins | sample GuaBasSedimGuay4_FD_113735 | JGI IMG/M metagenome (GOLD analysis project Ga0164313, IMG submission 113735) | Subseafloor sediment microbial communities from Guaymas Basin, Gulf of California, Mexico - Guay4, Core 4569-4, 0-3 cm | ecosystem: Environmental > Aquatic > Marine > Hydrothermal vents >... | reverse complement strand
GTAGAGCGTCGGGAAGCCGCGGTCATTTCGTCGATAGCCGCGCGCTTCGAGGAGACCGAGGAGCTTCTCCGGCGCGAGCTCTCGTCCCTCGGCCCGATGACAAGCGCTCTCTGCACGCTCTGTTTTGGTCGGCGCAAAGGTCGCCCGCCCGATCTGCTCGAAAGGTTGCAGGAGTTCGTACTCTTCGAAACGGCGGAGCCACTGCGTCTTCAGGTCTCTGGTCCGGACGGGATGGGCGATGCGCACAGACTCGCCTTCGGTCAGCGTGGTCTCGTCGTCGTCCAGATCGGCGAGACTGCCGTCCTCCGCGACCCTGAAGGTCCGCGAATCACCGCTCTTTGCGTGAGCCTCCCAGACGAGCCCCCGAGCGATGTGCATCAGCACCGGATGCCTAGCCACCAGAGCTAGGAAGTCTCCCTGCTCGAGCCATCGGCCATCCACCATGGCCCGCTCGAGACGCCGGATCTGACGCGTCGCGATGGAGGCGACGTCTTTCTGAAGCTCTTTGAAACGCGTTCGCGCGACCTTGGCTGCATCAACATCGTCTTCCTTGCGCGTCCTCGGCAGCCCCCGCAGGCCGTTGCCGTCCGAATCTCGAACCACGACGATGAGGCTCTCGTTCAAGGTGACGGCGAACGTACGGCCGCCGAACGAGAGCGTGAGCGTTCCGTCAGGGTCGAGGCCGAGGTCCGGCACGCTGCGATCCTCGAGCTCGTCTCGCGTCAGCCCGCGGACGCGGGCGGCATCGTCGAGCATCGCACGGGCGTCGTCCCGGAGGTCCTGAAACCGCGAGGTCTCGGCGATATGCCCGAGGTGCAGAAGCGCGAGGTCAGTGCCGAGGGCGCCCAATGCCCCACACGCCCGCCTCGCCTTGACCTTCTTCCGTCGCGCCCAATCGCGCGCCAGGGCAGCGAGGCGACGGGTCGCTGCCTCCGATGGGAAGCTAACGGCGGCGGAAAGCATCCACTCGTGCCGCCCTGGAGCATCACCGAGGACCCATTGTTCGAGCAGCGCCGCCGCGAAGGCCGCCAGACTGCTCGCATCACACGCCTCACCGAGCAGCTCGATGCCCGGGTAGCCATCTGGCGCGATGGAGAGGAGCTCGATTAGCCCGTCGCGTGCTTCCGCTGGCAGGCGTGCTCCGCTCTCCAGGCGCACCGCGGGCAGATCGGCGGACCTCAGAAACTTCGGCAACTTGATCGGCTTCACGTCGATGGCGAGAGGGTCGCGGGCGAGGAGCGCCGCGATCACGCCGGCGACATCCTCACCATACTCTCCCGCTGCCTTCTTCACCGCGGCATCGGCGCCGCGGCGCGCCAAGAAGAGCAGCGCCCGTTCGGCGTCCAGGCGGGCCGGCCCCGTCGCTCCCACCGCAGGAGGAATGAGCCCCAGCGCCGCGACATCCGCGTGCCGTGTCAGCCAACGCTCCGCCCGCGGGCGAAACTTCTTTCGACGTGCGGCGATCATGGCGATCGAGGGCGCCATGCGTGGAGACACGAAGCTCGCGAGCGCGTCGAAGTAGTCGTCTGCCCCTTCGTAGTCCAGGCTCTGGAGCACGACATTCGCGATGAAGCCCGGGAGAGCGGCGAGGCCGTGATGCCGGACCCAGGCGACCCGCGACGACGAGAGGTAGCGAGCTCGACCTTCGTTCCAAGCGCTGAGCCCGAGGTCACTCGGAACGCGAATGTAGTTGCTGCCAGACCTTCGCTGACGCGTGTAGACGTAATCGGCGCAGGCGTACTTTTTGGCCTCGACCTCTTCTCGCCACGTCTCGACCTCTCCGGCATCCATTTCGCGTGCCTCGCTCAAAGCGGGGCACGGAGAGGGATCCCCCTGAAGGTCGACTCTCTCTTCGTAGTCCTCGGGGAGCGTCACGCCCTCGAGCACGGTCGTGGCGGGTTTGTCCTTCTTCTTCCGCGGCCGCCATGGGCGCATGCGGAGGATCGCCGGCACGTCGTCGTCCGCGGCCTCCGGTCCAGCGTCCGCGTCATTGCCGCTCCGCTGAGCCCTGAGCCGCTCGGCGGCGGCGCGGCCCCCACGGCCAGTGGCATGCGTCTCGAGCACATCCATCAGCGTCGGGTTGTCCTGAAAGAAGGCCGCGACGACAGGTCCGAGAATCGCGCTGCCGAGATGAGGCGCGAGGATCTCGGCGACCTCTCGCGTGCGGAAGAGCCCGAGCGCCGTCGCGATGTTGCGTGGCGGTGTCTTGAGGAGGGGCCCGTACTGCGGTTTGACCAGCATCGCTGGCAGCACGCCCCGGAGTATTTCTATCGCAGCGGAGGCTTCGATACCGCAGACGATGTCCAGCGCGAGCTCACCGACGTCATGAGATGACTTCGCGCAAAGCGCGCTCACGAGCGCTGGCTCGCGGGCTGCGCTCAGGAGATTGGCGTAGCGGCGGATATGCGGGTTGTTCTCGTCGAGCAACGCTCGAAGGTCCTCGTCTGCCCATGGCTCGTCGGGGAAGAGGTCTGCGAGATAGGCGCGGTCGAGCAGGTTTAGAGAGGGGCGGAGGACGAGCGCTCGATCGCGCGCCTCTGCGTAGGCCTCGTCGGGGGCCGAACAGACCAAATGACGCAGGGCGATCCCGTCATCGATCCACCCCCTCGCGTCTGTTCGGTTCATCAGATAGACGGCCGTCATCCACCCGGCGCTGGCAGCGCCGAGCGAGAATCGGAGACCCGTTGCTGCGACCTCCACCGCGTCCGAGAGGCTCCGGCTCGCGACCAGACTGGCCCAAATGGGCACCCTACCGTCGGCACGCCTCGTGAAGAGCGAGGCCGCGGCGAGTACGTCGAGCTCTGCGCCCTGAATGGCCTCGGCAGAGAGATCCCGAACGAGCGCGAGGGCGGCTTCGTGGATCGGGGCCAGCTCCGGGTCCGGCCCCTCACCGAGGCCCTTCTCGAGCACGCGCAGGCGCCCCTTGGCGTCGCGCCCTGCCATCTTCTTCCGGAGCGAAGCGACAGCGCGCCGTGAAAGCGCCTTCGCGGACCCGGGCACCGAGCGGCGCGGTCGTATCTTGCGAACGAGGTGGTCGGGCAGCTCTGCAATCATGCCGGGCCCCCCTCAGTGTTCGGCGCCTGCACCCTGGTCAGTCGAGGAATCCCCATCAGATGATCTCCTCACAGAGACGTACCCGGAGCAGCGCGTCGACCCAAGTGCGCGCTGCGTGCTGCTCCGCTGCCTCTTCTCCGTTGGCCTGGGCCGTGCGGACCGCCCCTGCGACGGCGCCGATCCGCGCCGCGGTCTTCGAGAGTCCGACCCGAGAAAGATGTCCCGCGGCTGCCGCGATCCGCTCGCCGTAGGTGGGCGACAGATGCCGGAGGCCCCTATGTGCACCCTCGGCGAGGAGGTCTCCGGCCCGGCGCAGGGCCTCAGTCGTTCTATCGGAAGATGGCTCGTCGTCTTCGAGCTCCATCGGATGCTGGGTCCCCGCAGGCGCGAGGTCGAGGATGTGCAGCTCATCCGCGAGAACTGCAATCGGGGTGACCACCAGGCCGTGCGCAGTCCGCCGCACCGTCCCGCTCACATAACGGGGCTCGCCCTTCTCTCTGGACAGCAGATGAGCGAGCAGATCGAGGGCACCGGGGGCTGCGCGCCGGTGGACCAGGCGCAGCCAGAACGCGTTGTCTTGCGGGTCCGCCACGATGGCGGTCAGTTGTTGTTCGCCCGGCGCGTAGGCAACATCGCCGATCTTCCCGAGGGCAAAGACGTGAAGGTCGTCTGCCAGTAGTCGCGGCCTGAGCATTCGTGGCGGTTGGGCCGCGAGGTCTCTTGCGAGGGCGTCGACGTCCGTGACTCGCAGGCTCTCGGGTAGCTCATCCCAGCGGTTTTCACTCGCGAACACCTTCGTGCCCCCGAGGCCGCCTCTTCGCGCTCTGAGTTCGAGCAGGCGATTCGCTCGTCGCCGTGCGGCCTGGCTGACGACGGTGCCTCCGGCAAGAGCCGCGAGATTCGCGTCCGCCGCGATTCTTCGTCTGGCGAGGACATCGCCATTGGGCACGTCCTCGCCCTCAGCGAACGTCCACTCCTTGCGAAGGACGAGGGTGGTTGCGGTCTTCGAGTCGACAAAGAAGACATCCACCCGGCGCTCCCGCTCGCCCCCCGTGACCCGAGCGCCCAGGGCGACGAGGCTCAGATGTTTCATGTCTGTAGTCATCGCCTGGTTGCTACCAAGAATGCTCCGCGCCGGGATCCCGTCACCCGTTCGCGCCGCGCGCTCGCGCGCATGCAGCTCCACGACGAGGTCGGCGAAGGTGCTCATGTGATAGCGAGCGCTTCGGGCGTGATAAGCGAGGATCTGTGCCTCGACCTCGTCGATGCAGAGCGACGGCCAAATCAGCCCCGCCTCGTCGAGGCCACGCCGCACACGCTCGAAGTGAGCCGCCTGGGACGGCCGGCCGTGCACGACCCCCTCGAGAAGAACTTCATCCGCGAGTGCGAGAGCGCGGCCGAGGCCGGGCGCGGCGGTCAGCGCGTCGACCCCCTCGGCGACGACTTCGACCTCGACGACGTCTCCTTCGGGGCGTGCCTCGTCCGCCCGCCGAAACGCCCAGACCCCGAGGACGATGAAGACGTGCCCGGAGGCTTCCTGCGTGTCGGTTTGGACGTAGGCAAGCTCGCGGGGAACGAGGAAGCGAACGGTGCTCGTCGAGAACTCCACGGTAGGTACCGGACTGTCCAGTGTGGGTCGGCGCACCTTCGCGACGAAGCCCTTCCGCTTCTGGGAACGGGCGCGGTTCATGGCGCGTTTCCCGACCAGCGCCGTGAGGGCGTCGTCATCGAAGATGGCGGGAGACCACTTTTCGAAGGCCGCGGGCTCTTGGGCCGGCGCGTGCTCACCAGTGGTTTCGGCCGTCGCGGCGGCGTGCACATGTCCGTACGACAGCACCAACGCCACCCGATGCCGGCACATTCCTCGCGCACCGCACGTGCACGACGCGTCTCGGAGTGGCGTGTCCATGGGGATGCGCGTCTCGACGGCGCCATCGAAGCGGCCGACGACCGTGCCGTCATCGAGCGTTTCGATCTCCGGCAGCTTGCCGGCAGCCATCTCTTTCTGCGCGCGCTTGACCAGCCCCTTGTTGGCCAGGGCGATGACCGCGTCTGGGGTCAACTTCAGCAAATCCTCGCGCACGCTCATTTGCCAACCTTCTCCGCGATGAACGCGGCGAGCTGGCCAGGTGTCATGGCGCCGACGTGGGCTCCGAGTTCCACGAGCTGGGCTGCCATGTTCCTGTCGTAGTTGGGGTTGGCGTCCAGGTCGAGGGCCGCGAGCCCGAGCACCGTCGTTTGCTGTTCGCACAGGCCCTTCACGAGGGACAGCAATCGGTAGGGGTCGCCGCCTTCGAAGAAATCGCTGATGAGCACGACGATGGCGCGGCGCGGCGCCTCGATGAGCTCGGTCGCGTACTGAACCGCCTTGCCGATGTCGGTTCCGCCGCCGAGCTGGACCTTCATCAGCAACTCGACGGGATCGATGACGTCGGACGTCAGGTCCACGACCGACGTATCGAACGCGACGAGGTGGCATTTGAGCCCGGGCAGTCCCCAGAGGCACGCCGCCGTCACCGCCGAATGGATGACAGACGCCGCCATCGAGCCCGATTGGTCGACGAGGAGGATCACCTGCCAGCGCTCGGTGTGACGCTTGGTGCGCGAGAAGAAGAAGGTCTCGTCGATGTAGAGCTTCTTCTCATCGCTTGCGTAGCGCCCGAGGTTCCTTCTGACGGTGCGCTTGAAGTCGAAGTTCTTGCTGTTCTTGAGCGGCGAGTGGCGCCGGCGATCGAGGGTGCCGCTGAACGCGTTCTCGATCTCGGTCTTCAGCTTGTCCATCAGCTCTTTGACGACCGCTTCCACGATGCGTCGCGCCATGGCGAGCACCTGCTCGTTCATCAGGTGCTTCGTCTTCAGGACCGCTTTGAGGAGCGTCGTGTTCGGCTCGATTCGCGCGAGGACTTCGGGATTGGTGACGACTTCGTGGATCTCGTATCTCTCGACGGCATCCTGTTCGAGACGCTCGATGGTCTCTTTCGGAAAGAGCCTGTGCACCTCGTCGAGCCAGCTTGGAACGTCGAGGGTCGAAGGGCCGCTTCCTCCTTCACGCGCGCCATCACTGCGGATGCCGCGCCCGGCGAGGTCACCTTCGCGACCATAGAGCCAAGACAGCGCCGCATCCATCGCGACGGCGTTGCCCGTCGGATCGCCGAGGGCGCCGCCGGCCGCGTCGCCGAGTATCAGGCGCCAACGGCCGAGCGGATCGAGGTCGTCGTCGTTCACGACACCTCCTTCGTCGGCTCGGGGCCCAAACCGTACTTCGCCTCGCGCTTGTCGGCATTCTGTTCGAGCACGTGTGCGGCCGCGAGCGTGCTGGCATCGACCGGCAAGCGCGTCAGCAGCATGGGTGACGTTCTCGTCTTGCCGTGGAAGCGAAGAATGCGTCGCGCGAGGCGCTCTTTCTCGCGGGGTGGAAAGTAGCCGAACGCCAGCCGAAGTGAGGGGAGGGCGACGAGGTAGTCGTGCTGGGCCATTTCGGCGATCGTCGTGTCGAGGACCGAGAGCAACGAGCAGTCGCGCTTCTCGGTCTCCTCTTCGAGGTCCTCTTCGTGCTCTTCGCCATAGAGCACCTCTTCGCGCGCGAGGGCGAAGAGGCCCGCGAGCCAGTCGCCGAGTTGGTCGGGCTGTGAGGCCCTACGCAACGCGCGCACCGCGTGTGCCTCTGCATCTTCGGTCGATGCGAAGCTCCCCATGCTCCACGAGAAACCGAGGGCGGCACCGCGGAGAGCTGGTGGCGCGTCGCCGTCGATCGAGCGCCGGGTCATCACGCTTCGAGCGCGGTCTCCGTTCAGGCCGCGGGGGCGACCGGCGAATCGCAGCGCGTCCCGAAGCGCGGCGACCGCGCCGAGCACTCCGTCGTCGGCCGGGGCGGCACCGCCGCTGATGCCCTCCACCAACCAGAGCCCGCGCTCGTAGGCGGCTTCGACGACGATGCCGAGGGCCTCGCTCCGCGCCGAGCCCAGGAGCGTGTCGTGGCGGTAGAGCGCGAGCAATCTGTGCAGCGCATTTCCGAGGCGGCTCAGGTCGCTCTCCCTACCTGCGAGAGCGTGGAGCGTCGACAAGACACGGTTGCCGAGGGAGTCCATGCCGATGAAAGTCGCGGCGCCGAGCACGTTCGTGAGCGCGGCGAGATCGCCCTCGGCGCGGGCGGCGGCCTCTTCCAGGCATGCCCCCGCAGCGGACGCGAGGGTCGCGCCATACGCCGAGGCCTCGATGATCGCGGACTCCTGCTCAAATACCGGGGCGAGCTCCCAGCGTTCCTCGAGCACGGGGTCGGTCGCCCAGTCGGGTCCCCTCGTGCGTTTGAAGCCCGGGATGCGCAGCACGGCGAGCCGATGCAGAACCCGGCTCTTCGAAAGGCCCGCGGCGTCGGTGAGATCGATGTCGACCTTTCGCTGTGCCTCGACCGTCGCCAACCCGTGCTGCGCGAGTTCGCTCTCTACGTCGTGGATCAGCGGTGGTCTCGGAGTGTCGGCGTGGAGCTTGCCGCGCCTCTCGCCAGAGAGGGCTGCGACGACTTCCACGAGGATTGGGTCGGTCCCGTGTCTCATCGGGCCACGCCGCGTCCATGGCAGCGGCGCGTCCTGCGCCTCCTTGACGAGCGCCGCGGCGATTCCATCGAGGAGATCGACTCGAGATAGACAACGGTGGCCTCGCATTCGTGCGAGGCCCTCGGCCATGGTGCGCGCCGCGATGAGATCGGCCGCCGAGATCGGCACGTTTTTCTTGCGAAGGCGCGTGACGGCCACCTCGAGCAGGGCCTCTGGCGCGCGCGTGAGCCCGTCTTCCCACACCGATTGGTAGTACTGCGGCGAGGGCATCCCGGACTCGTAGCCGACGAAGCTGTCGAGGCGTCGGAACGAGTAGGGCACCAGGAAGCTGCCGCGGCGCACGCTCTGGTCCGGCACCGGCAGCTCGGGCAGAGCATCGCCCGTCTCTTCCGGGACGAGCCTTTCCAGCGCTGGTTTGTGGTAGCCGCCCGTCAGGACGACGACGTCCCTCTTCGAGGCCTGCCTCGCGTAGTACGCGACGCACTTCGCCATGAACGCCTCTCGGGGGCCGTCTCTGTCGCCGCCGTCGATATCGCCGCGGAGACCTTCGAAGTAGACGCCGAGGCGCTCTTCGAGGACGGGCGCGTCCATCTCCTCTTCGAAGAGGTGGTCCCAGAGCGCGTCCATTCCGTCGACGCCGAAACGCTCGCAGAGACGGTCGACAGCGATGCTCGTGCGCCGCTCTCCGTCGGAATATCGATTGCGGACGCCGGCAAAGGTCTCGTGCCATGCGGGGAGATCGATGAACCGGACTTCGGCGCCGCTCTTGGCACCTTCTCGAATCGCCACCCACTCCGGAGAGTAGTCGCAGAACGGTGACCACGAGGCGTGGTGACGCGCCTCGTCCTGGTGATACGTGAAGATGGCGACGGGAAGCTCGTGCGTGAGCAGGAGCTCGTCGATCCGTTCGTTCATGTCGGCGGGGCCCTCGATGAGCACGTACGCGGGCTTCAGCTCGCGGATCAGATGCTGCACGAGACGCGCACAGGCCGGGCTGTGGTGCCGGACGCCGACGTAACGGATGGCCATTTGTCTTCAGTCGGACAGGAGGTCCCGCGCGTCGTAGAGCCGTTTCCAGTGCGCGCCCTTTTTCTTGGCGACGCGCTGCTCGAGGTAGCGCCGGATGCGCTTCAGATCGTCCTCCGAATCCTTCGCTGCGGTCCCCGCGAGACACTCGACGACATCTTCCGGTGTGCCCACTTCGCCGCGAAGGTAGTAGCCACGCACGCCCACCGTATGGGCGACGGAGACGGCTTCGGCCGTGGACATGACGGTGGAGAGTCTCTCCATCGACTGTCCGTCGTCGGTCTCGCCGGAGCGGAGCTCCCGGAAAGTGGTGACGAGGATGTCCAAGACGTCTGGATCCGGCGCGATGGGCACTCCGGACTTCTCGAGGAGGCGGCTCGCCTCCCGACGCACCAGCGCGAGCTCCGTCTCGTAGTCGGCGATGGGGAAGACGGTCTCGAAGTTGAGGCGTCGTTTCAGCGCCGCGCTCATCTCATTCACGCCACGGTCGCGGGTGTTCGCGGTGGCGATAACGTTGAACCCCTCGGTAGCGAACACCATCCCGTCCTCGCCCACGAGCTCGGGCACGGCGAGGACCCTATCCGAGAGCAGCGAGAGCATCGCGTCCTGCACCTCGAGAGGACAGCGGGTGATCTCCTCGAAGCGCACGACCTTTCCTTCGCTCATTCCGCGGTAGATCGGGGCCGGGACCAGCGCCTTCAGCGAAGGACCTTCCGAAACGAGGAGCGCGTAGTTCCACGAGTACTTGATCTGATCTTCGGTCGTCGCCGCGCCACCCTGGATGGTCAGCGTCGAGTCGCCGCTGATCGCCGCAGCGAGGAGCTCGGAGAGCAGCGATTTCGCCGTGCCCGGCTCTCCGATGAGCATCAAGCCGCGGCTCGTCGCCAACGTCACCATCGCCCGGTCGACGAGGGACGGATTACCGACGAATTTTTTTCGGATACCGAGATCCGAGTCGCCGAGGATGAATCGGCGCACCGCCGGCAACGACATCGACCATCCGGGAGGGCGTTCGCCGTCGTCGTTTTCGCGGAGCTTCGCGAGCTCGTCCGCGTGGAGGACTTCCGCTGGCGGCCTCTGCGCCGTCCGTTCTGTGCCCTTCTTCTTCTTCTTCTTCGCTGCCACGGGCCCTCCTCTGATGGTGGGTCGGCTAGGTTATCAGAGCGCGACCGATGCGTTCGTAGGGATCACTGCACCCGTGGCCGCCTCGATCACCCATTGGTCAGGAGCGTGATGTCGCGCACGAGCTCCGAGAAGACGACCGGGGCAAGCTCGCCGAACTCCGTCACGCCTTGGGAGTCCCAGTTGTTCGTGCCGCGTGTGACCGTCACGGAGTCGAGGGTCTGCTCGGGCGCATCGTCGAGATAGCCGGTGAAGAGGCCCGGGTCGAGGTGCAGGCAGGCAGAAGCACCGCCCGGGAGCATCTTCTCCATCCAGCCGACGACCCCCGCGTCTTCGGGCGGGCCGCGGCGCCAGCCCTGGCTCTCGAGGCCGATGACCGAGCGCGTCGGCACCTTCTGGCCTTTGAAACGATCGAGCACCTTGGTCGTCTTTTCGCTCTCCTCGATCGCGTAAGTCTCGCGACCCAGTTGCGTGAAGGGTTGGAGCAGCTCGTAGTCGCTGAAGACTCCGCCCCACGTCTTCGCGTCATCGGCGCTGAGGTCGAGGGCGTGAACGATGCCGACCAGGGCGTCGTCGGCCAGTGTCTTCTCGTCATCCGCCGCGCTCGCGAGCGTGCCATCTTCGGCGACGCGGAAGGTCTCCACGACCGAGGACCCGTCGTAGCGCGCCCAGACGAGGCGGCGGCTCAGGTGGATCATCAACGGATGCTCGATGAAGAACTGCCCGAGCTGAGCACCGGTCCAGCGCCGACGTCCGACCATCGCGAGCTCGAGCCGGAGGATCTGTGCCTTCGCGGCGGTACGCGCGTCCTTCTTGAGCGCGCTGAATCGCTTGTACGCGGCGGGCGCCTTCTCGGTGTCGTCCTTCACGCCCGGCTTGGGCAGGCTCTTGCGCGGCTTGCCGCCCTCGAGCACGAAGGGCTTCAGGTATTCGTCGAAGCCGACGGTGAACTGGCGCGGCCCGTAATCGAGCATCAGGGATCCGTTTTCGTCGAGGCCGAGATCCGGGACCAAACGGTCGGCGAGCTCCTCGGGCGTCAGATTTCTGTCCCTCGCGATGACCTCGATCATCTGCTTGGCGTTCTTCTGAAGACCCTTGAATTTCACCTTTTGCGCGATGCCGTGGAGATGCATCAACGCCACGTCCGTCCCGATCGAAGCGAGGACCTCGAGCCCAATGACCGCGCGGGCGTGACCGCCGTCGCCGGGCCACTTTCGGATCAGCGGCGCGAGGCGTCGCGCTACGTCGTCACCGCCGAAGAGGCCGAGCGCAGAAAATGCCCAGCTCTCCTTGGACGGAGTCCCCGCGGCCTGCCACGCCTCGAAGAGCTCCCAGGCGAAGCGCTCGAGGGAGTCGGCGTCGCAGGTCTGCGCGACCTCGTCGAGGCCGGCGTACTCCTCACCGGCCTTCGAGATCGCGAGCATCGTGCCCAGGTGCTCGACCGCAGAGCTCGGTAGAGATCTCTTTCCGCCAACGAGCAACAGCGCTGGAAGGGTGTCCACGTCCCAGAACTTCGGCATCTTCGGCATCTTGGCGGGCAGCACATCTTCGGGGTCGAGGGAAACGATCCTCGCGACGGCGGCCGAGACGGCTTCTCCGTAGCGGGCGGCGGCGGCGAGCACTTTGTCTTCGTGCCCCTGAGCTTTGAGGTAGCGGAGCGCCGCTTCGCCGGCTCGCCGCGCTTTGCCCGACTTGCCGACCGCGTCTGGGATCACACCCGTGGCTGTGGTTTCGGGGTAGCGGTCCATCCAAGCCCGGGCGTCGCTCCGGGCGGACTTCAAACGCGCGAACGCATCGGCGACGAAGGGCGCGAAGGCTGGGACGTCGAAGGGGGCCAGGTACGCGAGCGCTTCTCTCAGGTAGTTTTCGAGGTAGTACCGGATCCCGTCGATGGCCTCGAGTTCGAAGCGCGCAACGGCCGCGTGCAGATAGCTGCTCACATGCCAGGGCGATGTAGGCAGCCAATACTTCACGACCTCGCGGGCAATTCGATCGGGAGCGCCGATCAGGAGCATCTCCCGGCGCCACATCGGGAGGTTTCCTGCGCGCAGCTGGGTGACCATCTCCTGCCAGTCTTCGGCGCTCACGTTCACTGCGTAGCCGGCCGGCTTGTGCGTGGCAGCCCACTTCTCCCTTTCGCCCGGCGCCCAGGACATTCTTGGCGCGGGATCGAGCGGCACGACATCCTTCACCACGAGGGGCTTTTCGCGCTTCTTCTTCGACGTCCAGGGCGGCGACACGAGGAGCGTCGGAAGCTCGGCTGGGGCGGCGGACGGGACCGTCACCCGGGACGCTTCGAGATCGGCGATCGCTGCCCGCTGACCTTCGTCGAGATCGCGCCGCACGGCTTCGACGGCCTCGGGCCGCTTGCTTAGTACGGTTCCGAGGAGCCGCTTCACCTCGTCTGCGCCCGACTTCCGTCCGGCGAGACGCTCGGTGAGCAGGCGCGTGGCGCGCTCTGGAAAACGCTGAACGGCTTCGACCGCTGCGGGCAGCACGTACTTTTCGCCGAGTTGATCGAGGAGCCCCGCGAGGGCCGCGTCGCCGGGCAGCATCGAGAGCGCTTCGTAGAGGCTCTTCTTCTGCTCGGAGTCGATGTGCGGGTGCGCGAGCCAAGCGATGATCGGCTTCGCGAGGTCGCCGCCGAGGCCCTCCATCAGCGAAGGCAGCAATTCCGTGCGACGTTTTCCCCATCGGCCTTGAATCACTGCAGAAGGCCCCCGATCCAAGAGCTCGAGCTGTGTGGCCTTCGTGAGCGACGCCAGAACGAGCATGGATTCAGCCTCGAGCTCCTTACCCGTGAGCTCGGCCACGGACTCCTCGACCCAGTCCGTCTCCGTCGGGAAGAGGAACGCGGCCACCGCGCGGACGACGTCGCTTCCGGGACCGCGGAAGGCGGCGGCCAGGTCCCGGGCCTCGAAGTAGGTCGCGTCATCGGCCTGGCAGAGCAGTCGCCTCAGCTGGGGAAAGACCGTGGGGGTCTGCTGATACCAGCTGGGCGCCTTGTCCGATTCGGTCTTCGGGTAGAGTTCGTATTTCGCTCCGTAGCGAGTCTCGAGCGTCTCGAAGGCTGCTTTGACCGCGAACGAAACCCCGGACGCGGCTACCCAGTAGTCGATGATCGGGGCCGTGATGCTCTTATCCCCGTAACCGAGCATGCGCGCGACGACGGCCTGAACCCGAATGTCGGACACCTCCGGCGGAGCCTCCTCGTCGAGCATGCTCTGCGCCGCCTCCGCGAGCGCAGGCTCGGCGGCAAAGCGCCATGGGTGCTTCGCCCGGGCGCTCCAGTTCTTACGGATGGCCTTCCAAGCCTTGTCGGCGTTGGGCTTCGCGCGCTCGAGAGCGGCAGCGCTGGGGTAGCCGCGACGGGGCAGGAGATTGCGTTGCCAGTTGGGCGGGAGGTGGAGCATCGACTCGCCCGTTCCCGTTCCCGTTCCCGTCGCCGTTCCCGTCGCCGTTCCCGTTCCCGTTCCCGTTCCCGTTCCCG
>Ga0164313_10003941_pt1 | contig 13248 bp, 9 predicted proteins | sample GuaBasSedimGuay4_FD_113735 | JGI IMG/M metagenome (GOLD analysis project Ga0164313, IMG submission 113735) | Subseafloor sediment microbial communities from Guaymas Basin, Gulf of California, Mexico - Guay4, Core 4569-4, 0-3 cm | ecosystem: Environmental > Aquatic > Marine > Hydrothermal vents >... | reverse complement strand
CATGGCCAATAGCAACTCCTATGGTACATTCACAAACTTACAGTTCAGAGGCAACAAGTGGACCAATGTTGATTTAATCACTGAAATAGGGGATGGAGATTTTCAGTTACATTTTGATTCAGATTCATTAAGTTATGGAAATAGTGTTTCATTGGTGGATCACCAGATCTATTTTTATGCGGCAAATGACACTACTCAACTCAATATGTTCTGGGATAACCACGAAGATCCCAGCTTCAAGGGGAGCATTAATTTAACCGGGACTTTGCAATCTGATTCTCTGGAGAACAGGGGATTTCTAATTCAGGTACACCCCACAGATTTCTATATCAACAATGACCTTTGGAATTTATCCAGATCCTCTGTTCTCATACGCAAGCAGTACGTTAAGATCGACAGTCTGATGGTAAGAAACAGGGAGAGATACCTGCTTGCAGATGGATATATTTCATCTCATGAAGATCAGGCATTGAACCTAGAGGTTAATAAAATGAACCTTCATGAATTATCAAAGCTGGCAGGACTTAATGCAGAGTTAACGGGAAATATAAGTGGTATTGCCAACTTTCAAAAATTGGATGGAACTCCCTACATCTTTTCAGACCTGAGGGTGGATACTCTTATTTTCAATGATCAAATGCTGGGGACAACCCAACTAAATGCGGATTGGGATGATACCCAGAGATCAATCAACATAAAACTTAACTCCGAAGCTGAGGGTGTAAAGATCCTGGATGTGGATGGAGCCTTTTCACCCAAAAGCAGAACGCTGGACTTTGACATTCATATGAACGATATTAAGCTGGAGGCTTTCGAACTTTATGCTAAAAATGGGCTTGAGGATCTGAGCGGCATGGTCGATGTAAGCCTAACCCTTGACGGGACGCTCCATAAGCCAGAGCTGAACGGTACCCTTAATCTGGATCAGGGTGAAGCAACCATATCATTTCTCAATACACACTATACCTCTAACGATAAGGCCAGGATATATAACAACAATGTTTACCTGGAAGATTTTGTTGCTCTGGACGAACTGGGGAATACAGCCCGCATAAGTGGTACACTGACCAATACCTATTTCAAGGATTTCCGAACCAATATCAATATTGAAGCTAATAACCTGATGTGTTTGAATACCACGTCCATTGACAATGATGTGGTATATGGCTCAATATTTGCCACCGGGAATGTGGGTATTAACGGACCATTTAACGCAATAAAGATAAGTGTTAAGGCAACCACTGAACAGAACACAGCCATTTACCTGCCCCTATACACAGCCAGGGAAGTACAATCTTCAGATTTCATCTCCTTTATCATTAAGGATGAAGTGAAAGAGGTGGTGGTTCCTTTAGATACAAAGAAAATAGGGGGACTGGAGATGGACCTGGATCTGGACGTGACTGAGGAGGCAGAGGTTCAATTGATCTTTGATCCCAAGATGGGAGATATTATTGAGACCAGTGGTCAGGGCAATCTGCGTATCCTGCTGGATCAAACCAGCGGTTTCACCATGTTTGGAGATGTGGAGCTATTGAAGGGGGACTACCTCTTTACCCTTCAGAATGTGATCAATAAACGATTCGAGATTGAGCCGGGAGGAAAGATCATTTTTAATGGATCGCCTACCGATGCAACCATCGACCTGGAAGCCATCTATACCACCCGAACAGCTCCGTATAACCTCTATCCCGGCGATCCAAGCGAAGCAGAATCATTAAAAAAGCGCATCCCTGTAGAGTGCAGTCTAATCCTGCAGGGTGAACTGCAATCCCCAATAATCTCCACCGGTATTGAATTACCAACTGCCGATCCCAAAACCCGAGAACTGCTAACCAGCGCCACAAGGACTGAAGATGAGTTGATGAAACAGTTTATTTCACTCCTTGTGATCAATAATTTTTACAGCGTCTCGGGGTATGGAGCAGGAGATATCGGAGGTGTGAACAGCAATGTGGCGGGTGTCACTGCAAGTGAACTATTCTCCAATCAACTTACAAACTGGCTTTCTCAAATCAGTGATGATTTTGATATCGGGGTCAACTACAGGCCCGGTGATGAAGTGACCAGAGATCAGGTGGAACTGGCACTCTCCACACAATTGCTTGATGACCGGATCATTATCAGCGGAAATGTGGATGTGGGGGGACAGGAGACCAATCCTTCCAGCGGTGCAGCCAACAATCCATATATTATGGGAGATTTTGATGTGGAGTTTAAATTGACTGATAATGTGAGTTTGATAGCCTTCAACAGAGCCAGGGATGAACTTCTTTATGAGACCGCTCCATATAAGCAGGGAGTGGGTATCTCCTACGAGGAGGAGTTCAATAGCTTTAAACAACTTAGAATGCGCTATAGGGAGGGCCTTTCCAACAGGAAAAAGAGGAAGAAAAAGTCCATAGAGCCGGATTCAGAAGAGTAAAACTTTCCTATCTTAGCAACTTACTATTTCCAACACTTAAATTTTTAGATCATGTTTATAATAATGGTTGTCGTTTTTGTTCTGGGGTACCTTGCCATCGCCCTTGAACACCCGCTTCATGTCGATAAGGCTGTTCCTGCTTTGGCCATCGGTTCTTTGATGTGGGTCCTCTACATTTTTGGCGCCTATGATATTTTCACTGCCGGACTCAGCGAGGCCTGGAATAGTTACATACATGGCGGACATGGGCATGGAGAACCAGGAATCAAGGAGATGAGACACTTTATTGTCGATAAAGAAATCATCCACCACCTGGGAGAGATTTCAGAAATCCTGTTCTTCCTTCTGGGAGCGATGACCATTGTAGAGGTGATTGATCAGCATAACGGTTTCAAAATCATTACCGATAAGATCAAGACTACCAAGAAAGTAAAGCTCTTATGGATCCTTAGTTTCCTTACCTTTTTTATGTCTGCTGCCCTTGATAACCTTACTACTACCATTGTAATGGTTGCACTACTCAGGAAACTGATTTCTGATAAAGAAACACGCTGGTTCTTTGCTTCAATGGTGGTCCTGGCAGCCAATGCCGGAGGTGCCTGGTCACCCATTGGGGATGTGACCACCATCATGCTTTGGATCGGCAATCAGATTACCGCCGGAAGCATTATCGCCCGTGTCATTATCCCCAGTCTTTTTACAATGATCGTTCCCCTGGCAGTTCTCAGTTTTATATTGAAGGGAAATGTAACCCGACCTGAGGTGGATGCAAATGAGAAGATCTATACCACACTTTTTGAGCGTAAATTGTTTCTGATCCTGGGTGTATGCGGACTCCTTTTTGTGCCGGTTTTCAAAACGGTCACCCACCTCCCTCCATACATGGGCATGCTTCTGTCACTGTCGATGATCTGGCTTGTTTCTGAACTTCTTCATAAGGATAAACCAGAAGAGTTTAAAAAACGACTTAAGGTTATCTATATACTTCAAAAAGTAGATACCCCGACCATCTTTTTCTTCCTTGGAATTCTTTCAGCTGTGGCTGCTTTGCAAAGTGCAGGTCAGTTAGACCTACTTGCCGGATGGCTGGATAAGAACCTGGGAAATATCTTCCTGATCGATCTTGCCATTGGTGTTCTTTCTGCTGTGGTGGATAATGTTCCACTGGTAGCTGGTGCCATGGGTATGTATCCCATTGAAGATGCTGCCTCTATTGCAGCGATGACAGATCCGGCAGCCATCGCATATGCACAAAACTTTGTTCAGGATGGTCTTTTCTGGGAATTCCTGGCCTACTGTGCGGGTACAGGAGGGAGTATTTTGATCATTGGTTCTGCTGCAGGAGTAGCCGCCATGGGTATGGAAAGGATCGATTTCATCTGGTATATGAAACGCATTTCGCTGCTGGCTCTGCTCGGATATGTTGCAGGTGCTGGTGTTTATTACATACAGTCTCTATTACTACACTCCTGATCCAGTCTACGGGAGCTGTTAATAAAAGGACAAAATCTTTAATAACGGGATATACTACAATGGAGTATATCCCGTTATTTGTTATATATTCGACGCAAACTTATAACGCATGAAAAGCTTGATTTTTCTTCAGGTTACCAATCTGGATACCAGTGGCATACAAGACACTTCTACTGAATCATTTATCGATATAGCCATTAAGGGTGGCTGGGTGATGCTTCCCATTATCCTTCTCAGCCTGGTAGCTGTCTATATTTTCTTTGAAAGGTGGTTTGCCATAAAAAAAGCAGCCAAAGTGGATCAGAATTTTATGAATCGCATCAAAGATTATATCATGGAGGGCAAGGTGGATTCGGCCCAGGCGCTCTGTCAGTCCACCGATAATCCGGTGGCAAGAATGATTGAAAAGGGTATCAGCAGAATCGGACGTCCATTGAATGATGTGAATGCAGCCATTGAAAATGTGGGTCGCCTTGAAATTTATAAATTGGAGAAGGGATTGCCTACACTGGCTACAGTAGCCGGTGGTGCTCCCATGATCGGATTTCTTGGAACCGTTATTGGTATGGTTCAGGCTTTCCACCAGATGTCGACCGCAGGAAACAACATCAATGTGGGACAACTCTCTGGAGGGATCTATACAGCACTGATTACCACTGTAGCTGGACTGATCGTTGGGATCATTGCCTACTTCTCCTATAATTCCCTGGTAGCCAGGGTAGATAAGGTGATTAACAATATGGAGGCGGGTACCTCCGAATTCATCGACTTGCTAAACGAACCTGTAAAATAGAGATCCATGGCATTGAAACCCAGAAACAGGGTACTTGATAATTTTGCCATGTCGGGAATGTCCGATATTGTATTTCTATTGTTGATCTTTTTCATGCTCACCTCTACCCTCATTGCTCCAAATGCCTTAAAGATGCTTTTGCCCAGTCGGGGTCAGGTGACCATTCAATCGGAGTCCACCATACCCACAGTAACCATTCATAGTGGTAGTCGCATCACTGTAGATGGAAGAACGGTAAGCTTTGAGGAACTTGGCATGGTACTGGAGACCAGGCTACAGGGTGTGGCTGATCCCACCATTAAGGTGGTTACTTCATCGACTGTCTCTGTGGGTGATGCAGTAAAAATTATGAATGTAGCTGCCGAAAGAGATTACACCGTTGTCTTAAAACAGTTATAATGGCCATTGAGTCAAGGAATAAGACCAATAAAAACTTTTCGATGTCGGGAATGAGCGACATCGTATTTCTCTTGTTGATCTTTTTTATGATCACTTCAACGCTGGTGGTACCTGCATCTCAGAATGTAAAATTACCAGAGAGCAACAACCAGACCCAATCCAATCCTGTACTGGTAGTCTCCATTGACATAGATAAAACCATCTATGTGGATGACCAGGCCTATGGCATTGGTGAACTTGAAAGTGTATTAAGAAAAAAGCTTGAAAGTTATGGCGAAGCCCCCACGGTAAGGTTAAATGCCGACAGGGACCTGAATATGGATGAAGTATTTGCATTCCTGGATATAGCCAAGCGAAACCGATATAAGGTGATCCTTGGAACCAGGCCATCAAATTGAATGATATAACCATCCCATGAAGCTCAACAGAAGAGGCCTCATAGCAACCATCGTCTATCACACACTGCTGATCCTTTTGCTGGTGTTTGCCGGACTTACGTTCCCGGATCCACCGCCGGAAGAAGAGGGCATTCTGGTCAATTTTGGTACAGATGAAACCGGTTTAGGCGATTTTGAGCCCATTGGAGATGATCAGCAGGCAGGTGAGCCTGAGCAGCCGGTGATTGAGGAGACTCCCGAGTTTGTAGAAGAGGTTTCAGAGCCTGTTGAAGAGGTTGTCGAGACTTATACCCCACCAGACCCACCCCCCGTGGATAACACCCAGGATGTGGAGGAGGTGCAGGTAAAGGAAGATCCCAAACCCACCGCTGAGGAGCTAGAGCGTCAGAAGGAATTGGAGCATCAAGTGGAGCTCGATCGTCAGAAGAAAGAGCGCCTTGCTGAGGTAGAGAGGCAACGCATTGAGGAGGAACGAATTGAACGTGAGGCTCGTGAGGAGCAGGAACGAATTGAAAAAGAGCGCCGGGAACAAGCTGAAATGCTTAACAATGCAGGCAGAAATGCATTTGGCAACCAGGGCGTGGGTGAGACTGAAGGCTCCGAGGGTATCACTGAAGGAGATGGCAACCAGGGAGTTACTTCCGGAAGTCCCGATGCTAACAGGTATGATACAGGAGGTGGACTGGGAAATGGAATCTCAATTGGAGGTTTGGGATCAAGAGGTGGTAGGGTTCCAAAGCCAAATCTTGAAGGATGTGAGGTAACTCAAAAAATTGAAATTACAGTTGATATTCAAGTGGACAGAGATGGAAAAGTAATCAGTGCAATTGTCAGTAGCGGAACGTTCCAGGACAAGTGCATCTGGGATACAGTAGTTGCCGCAGCAAAACTGAGCCGGTTTTCAGCTGACCAGAGTGCTAATTACAGACAGACCGGTTGGATCAAGTACATTATAGTACCTTAAAAGCATCCAGGATAAGCTTGATGGAGGCGATCAGAATGGCTACCAGGACAAAATAACGAATAAATACTGCCCCCCATTTTACAGCGATATTTGTCCCGATCCAGGCTCCGGTCATATTTCCCACTGCAAGAACAAGCCCAATCCAGATATTAACATCACCGTGTAAAAAGAAAATCAATAAAGCCAGAGGAGTGTAGAGCAAGATAATAAGTAGCTTGAGGGCATTGGCCTTTACCAGGTCAAATCCACTCCCCAGTACCAGGCTTGTAAGAAGAAAGAATCCCACACCTGCCTGAATAAATCCCCCGTAAACTCCAACAAAGAAAAATACAATCGCCTGTACCCAATATGGAATGGGGGGATGGTCTTCATGACTGTTTATCCATCGATTGGGTTTTAAAAGAATCATGAAAAAGACCAGTATCATTACACCGGCGATGGCCAGTTTCATCACCTCATCATTGAGATTGACTGCAATAAATGCCCCGGCAATGGCCCCTGCAGCAGCTGGAATCCCCACCTTGAATCCAGATGGAAAATCCATCACCTTCTTTTGATGAAACCTGCTTACCCCTACTACATTCTGGAGAAAAATGGCAATGCGATTGGTTCCATTTGCCATATTGGGAGGAAGGCCCAGTGCCATTAGTACCGGTAGAGTAAGCAGAGAACCTCCTGCTGCCAGTGTATTGATGACGCCTGCCACAATTCCAACAGCAATTACAATCAAATAGTGATACCACTCCATGGGATCAGAATGAGGCAAACATGGGATAATCTGTCATTAGTTCGTTTACTTCATGTCTCACGCCCTCTATGATGGATTTATCATCAATATTCGTGATTACCCGATCCATCAATCCCACAATCACAGGGATGAGATCATCGGTCACCCCCCTTGTAGTAATAGCAGGCGTTCCCACCCTGATTCCACTGGTCTGAAATGGGGATCTGGAGTCGAAGGGCACCATGTTTTTGTTCACAGTAATATCCGCTTCCTCCAGAATGTTTTCTACCTGCTTCCCGGTGATATCCTCCACTTTGGTACGAAGATCAATAAGCATGGAGTGATTATCTGTACCATCAGAAACAACTTTATACCCCTGTTTCATAAACTCCTCGGCCATCCTGGCAGCATTTTTCTTCACCTGCTTTTGATAAGCCTTAAATTCATCGGAAAGGGCTTCTCCAAAAGATACCGCCTTGGCCGCAATAATGTGCTCCAGGGGTCCACCCTGAATCCCTGGAAATACGGCTGAATTAATCAGAGAAGACATTTTTCGGACCACTCCTTTTTTTGTAGTTCTTCCCCATGGGTTTTCAAAGTCTTTTCCTATAAGGATTATCCCTCCCCTTGGGCCCCTAAGGGTTTTATGGGTGGTGGATGTAACAATATGTGCATGTTTCAAAGGATTTTTAAGTAACCCGGCTGCAATTAACCCGGCCGGGTGTGCCATGTCCACCATAAGAATCGCTCCGATCTGGTCTGCAATGGCACGCATCCGCTTATAATCCCACTCCCTGGAATAGGCCGATGCTCCGCCCACAATCATCTTGGGTCTCTCCTTCAAAGCCACTTTCTCCATGGCATCATAATCCACACGACCTGTCTGTTCATCCAGTCCATAAGAAACAGCCCTGTAAAGAATTCCTGAGCTGTTTACCGGAGAGCCATGTGAAAGGTGCCCTCCATGGGAAAGATCCAGCCCCATAAAAGTATCCCCTGGCTTAAGCACAGTAAGGAAGACGGCCATATTGGCCTGCGCTCCTGAATGGGGTTGGACATTGGCATATTCTGCTCCGTAAAGCTCACAGAGTCTATCGATGGCAAGTTGTTCTACCTCATCTACCACCTCACATCCTCCATAATATCGATGTCCCGGATACCCTTCGGCATACTTATTGGTAAGGCAGGAGCCCATGGCTTCCATAACCTGGGTACTCACAAAGTTTTCTGATGCGATCAGTTCGACTCCCCTTCTTTGACGGTTCTGCTCATGATCAATAAAAGCAAATAGATCTATATCCCTCTTCATATTAAACGTTATTTGAAAATATTTTCAAATTTAATGTTTTGAATCTGTAATACCGGGAAAGTTGATTCGTCTTTTATAAAAAATTGCTCCAATATGAACTTTAATCGCCTCAAGCAGACTTTTCGACTGTTATTCAAAGAGAAACGAATCACCTTTATCAATATTACAGGACTCTCCATCAGCCTTGCCTGTGCACTTTTCATGCTCCTCTGGGTGGAGAATGAGCTCAGTTATGACAGGTTCCACAAGGATTTTAAGCAACTGTTCAGGGTAGAGGAAGATCAGTACTACTCCAACGTCGAACCCTACCATGTGAATGTAACCCCGCATGTTTCGGGACCGGTATGGAAGGATGAAGTACCTGAAATCATAGAACAGTGTCGCCTGGCTTACAGTGGCGGACAACTCTTCACCTATGAGGAGAGTAAATTCTTTGAGGATGGAATTCTGGCAGTTGATTCCTCTTTCTTCGAGATGTTCACTTTCCAGTTTAAGTTTGGAAACAAAGAGGGTGTGCTGAGGGATCCCAACAGTCTGATCCTTACAGAAGAGGTCTCTGAAAAATATTTTGGAGACGAAAATCCTGTGGGTCGCTCCATCCTGGTAAATCAGGCAGATGAGTATGTGATATCAGGTGTGCTGGAAAAACTACCAAGGAACTCTGTAATAGGCTTCAATATATTGTTTCCCTGGCACTACATTGAATCGCAACAATACTACAGCACCAACTGGGGAAACAACTCCATTCAGACCATTGTAAAGCTGCAGGAAGGCAGTGTGGATACAATTGTGAACAGAAAAATTACGGAGGTAACCAATATATATAAGGAGAACAACACCATCGACTTCTCAGTGGCACCTCTATCGGGGATGCATCTTCACTCCTACTTTGGGTTTGGAAAGTCGCCCGGAGCCATCATGTATGTCTATATCTTTTCAGCCATTGCACTCTTTGTCCTTCTGATCGCCTGTATTAACTTCATGAACCTATCCACAGCTAGATCATCCATCCGGGCCAAGGAGATCGGTCTCCGAAAGGTAAATGGTGCAGCCAGGGGACAGCTGATCAGGCAACACCTTTTCGAATCTTTTGTCCAGACTTCGATTTCAGTGGTATTGGCGATTTGTATTGTATTGCTTCTTCTGGGCAAGTTTAACCTTATCTCGGGAAAAGACATCATTCCTGCAGGTTTACTCAGTGCTCAGTTTATCCTTGGAATTGGAGCAGTCCTTCTGATTACCACACTTCTTGCAGGGAGCTATCCGGCACTATACCTTTCAGCCCTGAAACCTTTAACAGCCATCAGGGACCAGTCAGATTCCAGAACCGGTAGTGGCCTGCTTCGCAAAGTACTCGTGGTTTTCCAGTTCTCTCTGGCTGTCCTTCTGATCACCGGGGCCATGGTGGCCTCCAGACAATTGACCTATATGAGGAATGCCGAGCTGGGCTTTAATAAAAACAACCTGGTACATGTGGCACTACGGGGCAACCTTAACCAGCACTATGAGATGCTAAGAGAAGAATTTATGCGAAGTCCATCGGTACTCAGCACAACCGCATCCATGCAGGCCCCATACCGAATCGGGAGTAACTCCAGCGGGATCAGCTGGGATGGGAAAGATCCGGAACAAGATGTACTGGTCTCTTTTACCGGTGTTCATTATGACTTTGTGGAAACCATGGGCATTGTGCTGCAGTCTGGAAGAGATTTTACGGAAGACTTTCCGTCGGATATGTACCGGGACACCACAGCTAACTGGATCCTTAATGAAACACTTGCAAAAATAATTGGGAAAGATGAAATTGTGGGTATGGAACTCACATTTATGGGCATTAGGGGACAAATTGTAGGGGTGATGGAAGATTACCATTTTCAACCGTTGAGCAGCGAGATAGAACCCATGGCACTGGCGCCCATGCCTGCCGATAATTTAATGAGCATGGTGATCAGAGTGGCAGATGAGAGCCCCCAGGAGGGACTGAAGTTTATTGAAGAGAAATGGGCCGAACTCCTCCCCCAGTATCCTTTCGAATACACCTACGTAAATGACGTGATTGACGACATGTATGGCACCGAGGAACGCATGGCCACCTTATTGAAGATATTCACCCTTGTGGCCATTCTCATTGCCTCTCTGGGCCTGTTTGCTCTTGCCTCATTTACAGCCCAGCGGCGCACCAGAGAGATTGGTATACGCAAAACCATGGGCGCCATGGAACAGCAGATCATTCTGATGATGATTCGTGATTTCTCACTCTATATCATTATATCCCTTGTGATTGCACTCCCCACTGTATGGTTTATTGCGCGTCAGTGGCTAAATGAGTTTTCGTTCCGAATACAATTAAAGGCAGATCTCTTTATACTTACGGCCCTGGTCACCGGGATGGTGGCTATACTCACTGTTTTATACCATGCCATACGAACTGCAAGGATTAACCCGGTGGAAGCATTGCATTATGAATAAGGCTCAGGCTATCAGAATCCCATGAAGCAGGTATAAAATGGCTGCAACGATGGCACCTGAAAAAGGGCCCACAACCGGGACCCATGCATAACTCCAATCGCTGCTTCCTTTATGATCCATAGGCAAAATAGTGTGCATGATTCGGGGGCTCAGATCTCGTGCCGGATTGATGGCATACCCCGTGGTCCCTCCCAGGGATAATCCGATGGCCGTCACCAGCAGGGCCACAGGTAGTGCCCCTAAGGTTCCCAGTCCGATGTTTGCATTCAACTCTTCACCCATGGTTAGCGAAGGTTCGGCAATATATAGGATCACAAAGATCAATACGAAGGTGCCAATTAGCTCACTGAGAAAGTTACTGACTGGTTTTCGGATGGCAGGAGCAGTGGAAAAACAAGCCAGCTGCGTGCCTGCATCTTCAGTGCGGTTAAAGTGATGCCTGTAAAATAGCCATACGGTAAATGCTCCCAGGGCAGCCCCTGCCATTTGAGCCAGGATAAATGGAATAACCTGAGCCCAGGAAAACATACCTGCAATAGCCAGTCCCAACGTAACTGCAGGATTGATATGGGCACCTGAGACAGGACCGGCCACAGCTACACCCACAAACACACCCAGGCCCCATCCCAGTGAGATAACAATCCATCCTCCTTCATGTCCCTTGGTATCCTTAAGTGCCACATTGGCAACCACTCCGTTACCCAACAGGATCAATAGGAATGTTCCGATAAATTCTGCCACGATTTCATTCATAATGTTTGGTGATTTGTGAATAGTAGTTGGTTAATAGTTATTGATTATTGGCTTGGCTCCCAATTCTTTGCGCAGGACACAGCTTTGTTCCATCCCTCCTTCAGCTTATCCCGATTCTCCTTTGAAATGTCACTGGTAAATGTACGGTCCATGGCCCACTGTTTTTCAATTTCATCCAGGCCAGACCAGAATTGAACAGCAAGTCCAGCCAGATATGCAGCTCCAAGGGCCGTGGTTTCTATGGTCTCGGGTCGAATTACAGGAATTCCAATGAGATTGGCTTGAAACTGCATCAGCAGGTCATTTATGGCTGCTCCCCCATCCACCTTCAATTCCTTGATGGTGATCCCGGTGTCATCCTCCATGGCACCTATCACATCATAAACCTGGAAGGCTATGCTCTCCAGCGCAGCCCTTGCTATATGACCGGATGTGACTCCCCGGGTGAGCCCAGCAATCATACCGCGGGCATAAGGATCCCAGTGCGGTGCTCCCAGTCCCGTAAAAGCCGGCACGAAGTAGACTCCTCCATTATCTTCAACCCTGCTGGCCAACTCTTCCACATCTTCAGATTTGCTGATTAAACCCAACCCGTCACGCAACCACTGAACCACAGCTCCACCAATGAAGATACTTCCCTCCAGTGCATAGGTGGTCTTGCCATTCAACTGCCATGCGATGGTGGTCACCAGGTTGTTTTTGGATTGAACCGGCTGCTCTCCTGTATTGCAAAGAATAAAACAACCGGTACCATAGGTGTTCTTGACAGAACCGGGTGAAAGGCACATCTGTCCAAATGTGGCGGCCTGTTGATCGCCCGCAATCCCTGCAATGGGAACCGGTTCCGAAAAAATTCCGGATGCGGTATGCCCATAGACTTCAGATGAAGACTTTACTTCGGGTAACATATTTTCAGGGATACCAAACAGACTGAGTAATTCCTGGTCCCAGGTCAAGGTATTGATATTAAACAACATGGTACGACTGGCATTGGTTACGTCGGTTACATGCACACTCCCTCCGGTGAGATTCCAGATGAGCCAGGAATCGACGGTTCCAAGTGCAAGTTCCCCTACCCTGGCTTTCTCCATAGCCCCTGGAACATTCTCAAGAATCCAATTCCATTTGCTGGCCGAAAAGTAAGCATCAATCACCAACCCGGTCTTTTGCCGAATCGTCTCTTCATGGCCATCGGCCTTAAGTTGATCGCAGAATCCAGCAGTTCGGCGATCTTGCCAAACAATAGCATTGCAAAGGGGCTTGCCGGTTTGACGGTCCCATACAACAGCCGTCTCTCTTTGATTGGTAATGCCTATGGCAGCCAGGCTTTCAGCAGTAATATCTGCCGTTTTAAGTGCATCCTGAATCACCTGCCACTGAGAGTCCCAGATCTCCAGGGGATCATGTTCCACCCAGCCAGGGGTAGGGAAAATCTGCTTGAATTCCTTCTGGGCCAAACCAGTAATTCTGCCGGAATGACTAAAAACAATGGCCCTTGAGCTGGTCGTGCCTTGATCGATTGAAAGAATATATTTCAT
>Ga0164313_10003940_pt1 | contig 13249 bp, 12 predicted proteins | sample GuaBasSedimGuay4_FD_113735 | JGI IMG/M metagenome (GOLD analysis project Ga0164313, IMG submission 113735) | Subseafloor sediment microbial communities from Guaymas Basin, Gulf of California, Mexico - Guay4, Core 4569-4, 0-3 cm | ecosystem: Environmental > Aquatic > Marine > Hydrothermal vents... | reverse complement strand
GTCCGTATTTGATCGTTCGAAATTGAGCTTCGGAGAATGGGTTGTCGTTGCTGACCCGCGGTCGGCTGAACGTCCTCTCGACATCGAGGTCGACGGCGAGCTGCTTCACGCTCTTGCCTCGCGGCACGGGGCCACGGTCGGCGTGAAGCGTCAGTTGCCCCGGGTCGATGCCTTGTCGCTCGCATGCCTGGCGGATGAGTTTCGTGGCCAGCTCGCCGCTCTCCTCGTGCGCCAGCATCCAACCGGGGTTGAAGCGGCTGTAGAGATCGAGGATGACGTAGAGCGGGTAGTACTTGCCCTTCACCGGCCCACGCAGCCACGTCACGTCCCACGTCCATACCTGGTTTGGGCCCGTCGCCAGCAGTTCCGGTTTCTTGTACACGGGGTGCGTGCGTTGAGCGCGCCGCTCTGGGACAGCCTTCATTTCGTTGAGGATTCGGTACATCGTCCGCGGATGGCACAAGTAGCGCCCGTCCTCGTCGAGCAGCTTCGCGTGCACTGTCGTCGGTGCTTCGTCGACGAACCTCTCCGAGCAGAGAGTGTCGACGACCTCCTTGCGATCCGCCGGTGATAGCGCCCGTGGCGAAGGCGGCCTTGGACGACGAGGTCCGTGTCGCCGTGGCTGTCGCCACCGGTACCCCGTGCTCCTGGGGACGCCCAGCGCCTCGGCGGCATCCGCCACGCCGACCTCGGGCGTCAACTCGTCCAGGGCGGACATCAATCCTTCCCGGTCGCATCGTCGTGCTCCTCGAGTTGGATCCCCAGAACCTCGGAGAGTTTTTTTTGGACCCCGATGATCTTCTCCGCGTGATCGAGCTTGCGACGGAGCCGGGCGTTCTCCCGGCGCAGCTTGTCGACCTCACGCTGCTCGGCGGTCTTCTTCGTCTTCGGTCCCCGTTTGCGCGCCAAGGCTTTCAACGTACCCTCGCGGCGCTGCTTTCGCCATGCCGTCAGGTGGGACGAGTAGAGCCCCTCTCCGCGCAGCAACCTGCCGGTCTCGCCGGAGCCCGCGCACCGGTCGGCCTTCTCCAGGATCCTGAGTTTGTACTCCTTCGTGAAGGTGCGACGCTTCGCCGTCGCTGGGACCTCCGTCTCGGATCCCGACACCGCTTCCATGGTGGTATTCATCTCGTCGTTCTGCTTCCTCGCCCCTCACTAAATAGTAGCCTGGAAGTGTCTCACTCGATGTTGGCACGCAGGGGGTGGACAACACGCCGTAGGGGCCGCATTCACCGGAGCCCTTCGAAGCGCTTCGACCACGGGCAGGAGTTCTTTCGCGAGTTCTTCCCTTAGAACAACAACGACCATCGCCACTCGGGGCTCGCCTACTTCACCCCGAGCGACGTCCAGCATGGGCGTGTCCCCGAGGTCGTCGCCCGTCGACAAGCGGTCATCGACGCGGCCAACGCACAACACCGGCACCGCTTCGGGGCAGGGCCGCCCGCGGTCGCGGCGCCGCCCAAGTCCGTGTGGATCAACCCGCCGGAAAACCGCGCTGAGATCGAGCTCAAACTACCCGAAACCCTGAACCAAAATGTCCCCATCTCGTTGACCCGCACCGCCCTGTGCGAGCGCCGCCCAATGCGCAGGAGTGGGGCAACTGTCGGCGAGTCGCATGATGTCGACGGAGGGAAATGGGCGTGGAGCGGAACTGGCAACATGATCAAGAAGGGGAACGAACGAATTGAACAGCCGGCGCTCGGAACGCGAGAAGCCGTTCATCGCGGACGCTTTCTGGTCGTCTCCCATGAAGCCCAATCACGGGAGGTGTTGCTTCGTATCATCGACGAATTCGAGTGCGCCGTTCGCCAGCACGCCACGGGCGCCTACTACGGCGCGAGCGCGGCAGACTTCGACGGCTTGATCATCGACGAGTCCGCCGAGGCTGGAAGCTCAATATCCCGAGCGCTTCAGGTGCTACTCGACTTGCGTCAGAAAGGTCTCGGCGCACCCGGGCTGATCGTTTCGACCCTTCCCCGATGCAGCTTCGGAAGCGCGCCAGCGCGTCTGGACGCGTGCCTCCTGCAGCGCACGGTCATGTTCGGTCAAAAGGACCAAGTGCAGGTTGCCCGATTCGTGCGGACGGCCACGCTATGGAGGTCTCGCTTCTTGCCGTTTCTGGAGACGCGAATCGCCACCAGCGACCAGCTCGACGCGCGGCACATCGAGCTCGTTCGCCGCTATCTGTTCCTCGGCACCCAGAACCTGCCCGAAGCGATGGGGATGGGGCGCACCAGGTTTCACGATATGAAGAAGCCGCTCCTGTCAGAGCTCGATCTCGATTGCATCCATCTGCTGTGGCGGGAGCTCTGCCTACTGATTCCGCGCGGCCAGCCCTGACGACGCATCGAGTGTGCGGCGCTGAGAGCGACGGCCAGCAGGTGCTCAACCGACCTCCAGCTTGGCGATGTAGGTCCTCTCGGGCTCGCCCGGCTTCACGGCCTTGCTGCACTGATCGCGTCGCAGCGAAGAATCGTTGCCACGCAAGTTAGAAATGTCCGCTTTTGCGTTAAGTAGAAATGTCCGGTTTGGATATCAGGACCTTGCCCCGGCGGCCTTGAGCCTTTGAGTCACGAGGCGGCGCTCGCGCTCTGTCCGGGCCTTGTCCAGCCTCTGTTCCTCGCGGGCGAGCTGTTGTTCGCGGATCTGGGTTAGCACTGCGCCGAGCAGCTTGTCCTCGACGATGTCGCCGTGTCGGTGCAGAAGTAGAGTTAACTCCACTAGGCAAGGGGGACCTTCGCGCAGATGTTTGGGTTCGTGGAGGGCAGGATGGTTGGAATCCAAAATCTTGTGCATTGGTCTCGCATCGCGGTCTCTAGGGTGAGCTGCCGCAGCTTGATCGTATCGAGCTTGTTGATCGCGGGGTCGTTGTCCTTGCTCACTGCGTGTATGGGCAGCCCGCAAGAGGTCGGAGGTGCACAAGAAGCGCTCACAGCGGATCGGCGCCCAACTGTCGCCCTCGATCGCCTGAAGGGCGTCGCGCGGGCCAGGTGGACAACGCGGCGTGCGGCGCTCAGTGTGATTACGCGAACGGACGAAGACCGGATGTTGGTTGAGCTCGGCAATGAAGAGGGCAGGTTGGCCCTGCATCGATCGCCCGAAGGGACGCTTCGTTCGGCTTGGGGGCCGCGCATGGAGATTCCTGTTTCCGGCAGCGCGCGCCGAACGCCCCAAGAGTTGGCGCTGGCGTTCGTGAGCGAATATGCAGACCTCTTCCTAGTGAATACCGGAGCGCTCACCCCGACTTCAACGCAGGAAAAGCGGGATGGAAGAGGGCACGTCCACCGTTTCACGCAAGTGGAATCTGGTCATCCCGTGTTCGAGTCTCACCTCCTTCTCCACACGAAGGCGGACCACGTGACCTGGATACTTGCGCATCTCACTCCGAGCAGTGGGTTGCCCGCGCCGACGCCTACGCTCTCCGCTGCTGACGTTGCGGCGACTCTCGCCGACGCGGATCCGGCGACTGCGGTCTTGGGTTACTTCGACCCACAGCACTTCGGTTTGCCTTCAGGGGCCGTCCATCTGGCGTGGCGAATCAGAGCGATCAACAATGAACGGACGATCTACGTCGATGCGACATCCGGTGTCGAGATCCACGAAGCGCTGACGAATAGACACGACAGCCCAGATCCTCATCAGGAGATCTTTCATTGCGAGGGCTGCGACGAGGCTGGGCTTCCTGGGGTTCTTCAATACGACGATGTCTGCCACGTGTTGCCTCCCTACGGCGTGAACTACTGCCAGTCGCCTGCCCAGCAGTGTTATGCCGACAGTTCGCCAAGTGGAAGCCACTGCGAATCTCCGGTTTTCAAGGGGACTTCGGGCCAATTGAGCGCAAATACGGCGACCATGGAGGACTATCTCTACGATCGCCATGGAAGAATCGGCTGGGACAACTGGGCGAGCACGCAGCGCTCAATGCGGGCATCTTCAGACGTGGATGATACGGAGCGGGGCGAATACACTGTCGATCCGACATGCCGAGCCTACTGGGACGCGACCAGAATGCAGGTCGTCACCGGGAGCAGACGATTCGGCCTGGATGTTGTTGCACACGAATTCGCGCATGGAATCGATCAGGTCGAGGGGCAGATCGGTGGTTCTCTCTGTGCACCATCGAGCGGAATCAGCGAGGGGTTGTCGGACGCACTCGGGGAATTTGTGGAAGGCTACGCAACCGGGTCCGCGGACTGGGTCCACGGCACCGGATCCCCTACCTGCACGGCCCCGGTGCGCAACAGTTCTCTCTCAAATCCCGGGAGTGCGTCCGCGTATTGCTACAACGTTAATTTTACAATGGGAGGCTTGCTTGGGTGTGGCATAAGTGTTGCGCCGGAGCTACTTCCACAGCCCGACAGCTACGCCAATTACCGGGATGACTGCGGTGGCTGGTGGAACTCTACCATCGTCGGCAAGGCCGCCTATCTGATGGCCCGAGACCCCGCTGCGGGATGGATCACTCACAACGGAGTATTCTTGGGTGGGATCGGAGCCGAACTGGCTTCGGAGGTGATGTATGACGTCATGACTGCGCGCTTAGCCGGCCCCGCAGTTGACTTTACAGATTTTCGCAACGCTGTACACGCAGAGTGCTTGGAGTCTGGCGGGTCGAACTTTATCTCCTGCATGAGGGCCGCGGATGCTGTGGGGATCTGGTCCGGGGATACAGACACCGGATGGAATGTGCCAAATAACATCTCATTCGCCGTCGATTACTCGTCGGGATTTCACGATACTTGGGCTTTTTATACAGTTGGAGGCTGCCATATGTATCGCAAGTACTCCTGCATATTTGGGAATTGTAGTTGGTCAAGTGAGACAGTCTATCAGTGCGCCTATTCGAACCTTCCAGATTCGAACCTCACAGTGACAATGGCTCCCGCTAGTCATTCGGTAGACAAGATGCAACTTTGCTGGCGGACGCGCTGGGACTCTATTTGGTGCGATACGAAGACATCTACAGGATGGTCATGGGGCCCGGACATTGGTTACCCCACAGGGCTTGATGGTGATCCCATCACGGCCTATCACGACGGAAAGTTCCACATCCTCTATCAGACTTCTGATCGAAGGATCTGGCACGCGAGTAGGTCGGTCTCTTCATCCACTTGGGCCGTCCCATACGACACGGGCATTGAAACGTACGGGAATTTCGATATCGCAACTAGCGACGAGGACTACTACTCAGATTCGAACCTGAACGAGATGTGGATGGTCTACAGAGGCCCCGCACAGGAAATTCGCTTGGCAAGATGGGATGGCTTTCTGTTGAATTCATGGTCGGAGAAGGGAATATTCGAGGAGAGGAGGGGCAAGGCGATTTCCTGCCCGACTTACAGCAATGATCGCTGGAACATCCATCGGCCAATCACGACCGAGCCTGTTCAAATTGACTTCTTCCGAGGGCGGCTACAGCTTGTTGCGAATGACATAGATGGTGCGACGGACACTACGTGGGCAGCCACATGCGATATGCCGTGTACGTTCACGCAGTGCACTGAGACCGTCAATATACCTGGTGGAGGCACCTGCTGCCTGAGTTCTGCCGAGGGGAGTTGGACGAGACTAGTGCAGCAGGACGGCAATGGGCGTCGTGCTGCTAGTTTGGACAACTACGGCCGCAATACGGGGCGGCTTCACCTCTTCCATCATACGGACAGCTCTAACGACCTGTATGAGCGCAGTAGGATGAGTGAATGACGCGACGGATACTCATCTACATCTCGCTGGCCGCCGCGATCGGCTGTACGACAAGTGCTCCCCCGGCGCATGTCGGAATCGAGTGTCCCGACGCCGCACCCGCGGATACGGCCCCTCCCCTGGACACGGTACCGGACGCCGCAACAGACTCCGGCGTGGATGCCGACACCGACGCGGGGCTTTCGTGTCCAGGGACCTTGGTATTGTCCCCCGTCATCATGGCCGCTGAGTCCGGTACGGGCGGATGGGCGTTCTGCGACGACTCGCCGCCGGTGCCTTTGCTCAACGTCCAGGTCTTTCGTGACGGCGTCATCGAGCAGGACATCGACTACCCCTGCAACGGAAGCCCAATCTTTCTCGGTCGCTTCGCTCCGGGCCTTCTGCATATCGCCGCGTCGCACGGATGCCTCGCCGTCGGTCGGAATCTGACCGAACCCGACGCCTGCGTCCATGAGTCGGATGAACCTCGGCCCGTGGGCTGTGCACCCACGGTCGTGGAGATCGAGGCCTGCCAGACCCAGTATGTCGCCTTCGCTGTGGGATTGACAGAACGATGCCCGCCTCCATGAATCGGGCTTGGTGGCTGGTGGTCTTGGTCGGGTGCAGCTCGTCGACTACCCCGCCAGCTCCCGACGATGCCGGCGCTGTAGACAGCGGCATGTCCTGGGACGTTGGTCTCGATGCTCCATCAGACGTGGGGACGGATGCGCTCCCGGACGTTGGGATTGATGCGTCCCCCGTTGAGTGCGTGGGCTGCGTATGCGCAGCGAGCTACTCACCTCCGGCCCCCACTTGCGGGACTTGTGGAAATGGCAGACGTGAGTCGTGCGAGGCATGCGACGGGCCACCCCTCGATTGCTCGTTGCTGGGATACGAACGGGGAGCCGAAGCGCCATGCGCTACGTGTGGTACGCGGGACGTGACGGCGTGCCGCCTGGAATGCGAGGAGGGCGTCGTGTGTTTGGACATGCCGACGTCGGCGATCAATGCGACCCAAGTGGACACTGCCCGCGGAAACGGGCGAATCGCGATGGCGTGGATTCGGGGCTCGGCCACGGCGTTCACGGCGGTGGTTCAATTCGCCGTCTACTCCGACCGCGGTGAACTCCTGTCTCTGCGTTGCATAGAGACGGTGGGTGATGTGGAAGGCTTGCAGGTCGTCTCCGTGGCCGACGGATGGCTCCTGGTGCTCGTTCCCTTCGGAAGTGCGCCCCTGTCGATTCGGGCCCTCTCCCTCGAAGGAGACCGGCGTCGACTCATCGGGACCCTGGCGGGCGGGCTAATCGGTAACCCCACCGGAAGCGCCCTGCAGCTTGGTGCCAGATACGCCGGTCTCATTTCGCCCAATGCAGAAATCTCTCCGTACTTCGAGGTGGTGCCGTGGGACCCCCGTGCTCTCGCTGCGGTCTGGACTGGACACGATTTCCTCGTTGCCGCCGCCCGCAATGCGCCCGAAACTCCGGAGGACGGCGAGCTCGTCATTGTTCGGGTGAGCACGAGCGGCGTCGCCAGCCCGCCGGTGCCCCTCGGAGTGAACCTCCCGCTTCGGGACACCAACCTCCTCGCCCTCTGGTCCCAGGAGGGCCACGGTGCTGTCGTTTGGACCGAAGGCTCGAGCCCCGAGCGCCGCCTCAATTACATCCGCCTTCGAGAAGACGGGACCGCTATTGGGCCGCGAAACGATGTGCACCCGGAGCCCTTCCGAAACGGTCCGGTGGTTGGCGTCATGCACGGACCGACCATCTTCTTGGTTAGCGGCGCCAACGGAAATCGGGCGCTCGAGATTATCCGGATCGAAGAAGACGAATCGGTTCACGAGGTGCCTTTGACGCCGCAGATCGGATTCCTTTTGCCCGTCCCCGTCGAGGCCACCGAGTTTGGTTGGTGGGTGGCTCGGATCGAAGATACCTACCCCTACCGCCTCGGCATCGTCACGGCGCCCTGGTAGGAGCGCTAGATAGCTACGGCGCTGAGCGCTCCAACCCGGAGGGCATGATGCCCTCCGGGCCAGTCTCACCTACCGGCGGAGCTTGAAGAGAATCGCAACGATCTGGCCGAGTCCGTGCCCGCCGCACCGACGACGGCGGTGTGACCTGCTCAGCTTCTTCGGACCACGAGTTAGTGCAGAACCGTCTCTTCAGAACTCTTGTTTAGGGTTGGGCTGTTCTGGCGTCGAAACGCCGTCGGGGTCATGTAGCCGATGCTCGAGTGCGGCCTGACGTCGTTGTACTCCCGGCGCCACTGCTCGATGAGCACCTTCGCCTCGCGGCGGTTCTGGAACCATTCCATGTTCAGGCACTCGTCGCGGAATTTCCCGTTGAAGCTCTCGTTCGTCCCGTTCTGCCAGGGCTCGCCAGGAGCGATGAACGCGGTGTCGATGCCGGCCCGGCTGAGCCACCCGAGGACGGCCAACGACACGAACTCGGGGCCGTTGTCCGAGCGAATGAAGCGCGGCGCACCACGGACGCTGATGAGCTTCGAGAGCACTTCGATGAGACGGCCGGAGCGGATGCTGCCGGCGACGTCGATGTAAAGCGCCTCGTGCGTCCACTCGTCGACGACCGTGAGGCACTTGAGCTTCTGTCCGTTGGCGCACGCATCGAAGACGAAGTCGTAGGCCCAGACCTGGTTCGGGCCCGTGGCCGGATTCGGCCTCGGGCGGTGTGCTGCGAGGCGCCGACGGCGCCGTTTCTTCGGGACCTGGAGCCGGTGCTGCTTCCAGAGACGATAGGCCCGGCCGGGGCTCATGACGAAGCCGTCTCGTCCGAGCATGACGCGGATGCGCCGGTAGCCCCAGCGCGGGTAGCGCTCCGCGAGTTCGCGCATCCGAGCCACGACGGCCTCGTCCTTCTTGTCCATCCTCGACTCGTAGTGAAGCGACGACCGCGCAACGCTCGCGAGTCCGCACGCGCGCCGACATGAAACGCCCCGCGACTGGGCGTACGCCACCTGCCGGCGGCGTGCCGGCACGCTCACCATTTTTTCGCGTTGATTTCCTTCATTACCTCGACTTCGAGGTCACGCTCGGCGAGCAGCTTCTTCAGTCGAGCATTCTCGACCTCGAGCTTCTTGAGGCGCTTGGCATCGGCGACGTCCATGCCGCCGAAGTTTCGCCGCCACTTGTAGAGGGTCTCGGCGCTGAGGCCGTGCTTCTTGGCGACCGCCGCGACCGACGTCTTGTCCGCCTCGCGAAGCATCTTCACCTTCTGCTCTTCGCTGAATCGACTCTTTCTCATGCTCTCTCCGGTGTCCCGAAGAGGCGATTCTACAACTTTGCCGCGGTCCGAAATTGCTGGGGCAGGTCAGATACGCTCGCTCGCCCGGCACCTCGACGCAGTGCGCCGCCGCCGCAAAGTCGACATCGTGGCGCTGGTGTACTCACTCGTTCTCGGGTCCGACAGCGGCGAACGACGGACGCTGACCGGGCTACGTCGGGCCTACCAGCGCGCCACCGGCGTTCCGCTCGCGCCGTCGTCGTTCTACGCACGCTTCACCGGCGAGTTCGTCGAGCTCATGGCACGCCTGGCGAACGACGCCGTGGCGGCGCTGAGCCGGACGAACCAGCGAAGAGCAGGGGTATTCAAGCTGTTCGTCGAGGTCCTCGCGATCGATTCAACGCTCATTCGTCTGCACGACGCGCTCGAAGAATCGTATCCGTCGGTTTGGAGGAATCATACGAAGGCGTCTGCCAAGATTGGCATGGTGAGCAACGTCGTCGGTCGTGGTCCGAAAAGTCTGACGCCCACTCACGGAAGCCGCCTCGGACCGCCTCTCGTGGAGCCTTCTTGTTGGGAGCCGCTGGCTTCGGGGGCGCCTCATCATCTTCGACCTCGGCTTCTTCAAGGCCCCGCTCTTCGATGCCATCCACAAGCACCGCGGGCTCGATCTCAGCAGAACGCGCAAGCACAGAGAACCCAATCATCGTGCGCAGCCATCGTCCCCAGCACGAGCACCTGATCGGCTTGAAGCTACGCGACGCACAGGACGCGGCGGCGTTCGAGATGCTCGACGTCGATGCCGAGATGGGCTTCATGGACAAGGCCAACAAGTTCAGACATCACCGCATAACTTTCCGCTTTGTCGCCGTCTACAACGAGTGGGCTCGCCAGTGGCATCGCTACGTGACCAATGCGTCACCTTCAATGCTCGCGGCCGAGCACTTCACCGCCGTCTACGCGGCGCGGTGGGAGATCGAACTACTCTTCCGCGAACTCAAAACGCACTACCGCCTCGACCACGAGCCCCGTGGCAATCGATTCATCTCGGAGTCGCTGCTCTACGCCGCCGTGCTGACGCTCGTCGTCAGTCGCCGCCTTCATCGGCTCGTGCGCCGTCGCTACAAGCTCACTCAGGACGCGCTTCCTTTCGATCGGTGGGCCCGACTCGTCGCTTCGATCTCCCAACAGATCCTCGAAAGCGCTCTGTCACCGCGACCACGACGACTCTCCGAACGTCGACTCCTGGCCTACCTGCGAAACGAAGGGCCCGACCCGAATCGCTCACGCCTTCCACTCGCCACGCGCGGGCAGCAGGGGCTCTATCTGCCGGCTTAAGCGATCACGAATGAACTCTACTTCTGCACCAACACCGTGCCCGGTGCATCCAAGCGCAGGTATTGCCAGAGCAAGTCGAGGTTCCTCAGCTGCAACGCATCCTTGAGGGTCTTGATCCGTTTGTAGCAGCCCTGTGGGCTCAGCCCGAGCGCCGTCGGCAACGCCTCGCTGCCGAGATACAGATAGAGCCTCATCACCTCGAAGTGCAGCTCGTTGAGCGAGTCGTGGGTCACAACGATCTCCTCCAACTGGGCCATCAGGTCAGTCCACGATGCGGTTACCTGGAAGAATCGCGAGAGGTAGGGGTGCCTCAATTCGACCGGTTTGTGCACGTACAACGCGCGAAGCTGCGCCGGCCGAATTGCGAGGTCCTTCTCCCTGCGTCCCGTCAACAAGAGCGCCGGCACCTCTTTCGCACCACTCCGGCGGATTCGTTCTAGAAACTCGAGCCCCCCTTCTGGTCCGCTCCCATCCTCGAGGTTGAGGTCGACACAAAGCCCAGTGACCTCTCGAGAGGCCCACAGCGACTCGGCCTCAGCCACCGTCGCAGCTTCGAGAACGGAGCAGCCGTAATCCTCGGCAGCAAGACGCAGCGGCCGCCGGACGGAGGCAGCGTCCTCGAGCAGTAGGAGGGTGGCCGACCCAGCAGAGCGGCGGATCCCCGAGACCGATGGCGCCCGCGGTCCTAGCTCATTGCGCGAATTACCCTTCATCCGAGACTCTCCATCTCCTGATTTCGCCCCCTCCAAATGGTAAGCTTACACACATTTACGCCATCGCGCGTAACCGAAAACCTCACATGGGACAATGAACCGGAATGGGTCCCTGTTTGACCATTCGTGACGGCAATCGCGGGATTGCGAGTCCACCCGTCAGCAGGGCGCTTGGACTGACGTAGGTCGCCAGCGAGCCCGCGGAAGGCTTGCCCGCGCAGCACGGCGGTTGCGTCCTCATTGGGAAGGAGGGGAAGTTGCCGGCGCCGACTCTTCTGGCTGATGGCTCGAACCGCTGGGCTTCGGTCACGCCCATGGGCGCCGAACCCGACGGCGGTATTCAGCTTGAGAAGGTCACGGGCAAGGGCATCCTGGATCACCCCGCACCGCCATCGCGCGCGACATCGACCGCAGCATCGGCGAGCACAAGCGCCGCGAGCTCAAGGGCGCGACGGGCGGCGTGCTTGCCGCCAGCCTGGACTTGAAGGGCGAGGCGGGTTCGTTCGTCGGCCTGAAGGACTGCGGCGGCGAGCTCTGCGAGGTCACCCGGCGTCACATTTCCGGCGGCGACGGCGGCAATCACCTTCTTGGCCATCTCAGGGGCCAGGCCTGAGACACGTCCGAGACACGCGGGCCGTAACCCCTCGGAATCAATGGGGCGGCAAGGGGCCTCCGGAGCCGAAGGTCGGAGGTTCGAGTCCTTCTGCGTTCGGCGAGGTTCTGTTCGAACTACGAGCCCTCGGGCTCCTCCGGCGAATTGGGAAGCAGGTGCTCCGCGGCCTGCTTCGCCCGAATCGGGTCCCCGTGCCGCTCCCAGGCCGCGACAGCGAGGCCCCCGAAGATTCGGCCGCCGGGTAAGTTGCGCTCTTCCTGGGCGAGGAGGTCCCAGCGAGTCGCGTCCCCGGCTGCGGCGGCAATGACGCATTGGGCGGACCCCACGAACCATGGAGGGGCGCCCCGCCGGGCGGCGGCGTATCGTTCGACGTCCTTCGACATCGCGGTCGCTCGCTCGACCTCACCGACGTGGGCCAACGCGACGGCCATGTTCATCGCCGCCGGGCCGCGGAATCCAGGCAGGGCCCAGCTTCCCAGCCGCCAGGCCTTCTCCGCATCGACGAGCCCTTCTTCATACCGGCCCACGCGCAGTTTCGACATCGCACCGTCGAGAAGTACCCGGGGAAGCACCGCGTCGAGTTGCGACTTTGCAGCGTTCTCCGCGGCGCGGTCCAATATCTCGACGGTCCGTTCCGCCTCGTCAGTCTCGGCCGTGAGCATGGCGAGGGTCATCAACGCGATCGCGCTGCCGGCATAGGCATCGAGCCGCTCCAGTACCGCAATCGACTCCAGGAGGACCTCTCGAGCTTCATGCAAACGTCGGACTGAGGGCGCCCACAGCATCCACCCGAAAATAGACAAGAGCTCGCCATGAATTTCCGTACCGAGCTCGACGCCTGCCAGGAGACGCCGAGCGTGAGCAATCCCTTCCGTAAAGTGGCGCTCGTGGCAGAAGGCATGAACGAGCTCCAAGCGGAGCGATTGCACCACCTCCGGCACGCCTCGCACGACCGGACGGGCAAGGAACTCCTCGACCAGAGAAGAGCTGGCGTAGCTCCCCCGTTCCGCGAGAGCCCGAGCCTCGACGACGCAGGTCCACGCTCGCAAGAGGTCGGAGTCCGACGACGCCACGACCCGGCGGGCGAGGGGCAGCCAGCGCCACAAGGATGGAACACGGCCCAGCGAAGACCTCGCTGCGACGACGAGCGCATCCGCGGCACCTGACGAGTCACCTCGCGCCAGCAGAAGCTCCGTCCGACGCAAAGAGACGCCAAACGCCTTGCCACGGCATTCTTTCTCCAACGCCGCGAGGTCTTCGGGCCGGGCGAGGCCGAGAAGGGCCCGACTGGTTTCGACATCGGAAAACGCATAGCGTCCATCGACGTTCCGAACCCACTCGTGACGCATCAGAAGCTCGATATCGGATTGCAGCAATGCGATGCCAATTCGCCTCGCCACGTCTTCGAGGGCCTCATGAGTCAACGACAGGTCGATGGCGGCAGCCGCCGTGACGAGACGCGCTGCGGTCGGACTGAGCGCTTCGAGGGCCATCAATCGCAGCCGTAGGAGCTCAACCGGTGTCTCGGGCAGAGACGTGATGCCCTCCCGGAGCACGTACCCGTCAGCCGAGCCGACCAGCGCCCCGTCGGCGGTCCCGTAGCGCAAGAGATCCATCGCCAAACCGATATCGCGAACGGCAACATTGACCCACCGAAAGCGGAGCTC
>Ga0164313_10003939_pt1 | contig 13249 bp, 10 predicted proteins | sample GuaBasSedimGuay4_FD_113735 | JGI IMG/M metagenome (GOLD analysis project Ga0164313, IMG submission 113735) | Subseafloor sediment microbial communities from Guaymas Basin, Gulf of California, Mexico - Guay4, Core 4569-4, 0-3 cm | ecosystem: Environmental > Aquatic > Marine > Hydrothermal vents... | reverse complement strand
CTCGACAGGGCATCCTCGTGGCGGACCTTCCTCAAGGCCCACTGGAAACAGATCGCAGCGACGGACTTCTTCCCGGCCGAGGCCTGGACGCCCCGCGGACTGACGACCTACTACGTGCTCTTCGTGATCGACCTGAGCACGCGCCGTACGCACCTGGCAGGGATCACGACGAGCCCGGGCGAGGTGTTCATGGCGCAAGTTGCCAGGAACCTCACCGACGCCTGCGACGGTTTCCTTGGCGGGCATCGCTTCCTCATCTGTGATCGAGACGGGAAGTTCACGCCGAGCTTCCGGCAGACGCTGGAGGGCGCAGGAACGAGGATCATCTTGACCCCACACCAAGCCCCGAACTGCAACGCGTTCGCCGAGCGTTTCGTGCTTTCGATCAAGTCGGACTGCCTGGGCCGGATGATGATCTTCGGCGAGGCCGGGCTGCGCCGCGCCATCACCAGCGACATCGAGCATGACCACGTCGAGCGGCCGCACCAGGGGCTCGGCAACCAGCTCATCGAGGCAAACCGCGAACCCGGCTCCGGCTCGGTTGCACGCACTGAGCGCCTCGGCGGCATCCTCCAGAGCTACCGTCGCGCGGCGTGACACCGTTGCGCCGCTCTGGCGGCCCGGCGACAGCCGGAACCTTCCCTGGTTGAACCGCCGAGGGTGTGTGCGTCCACCACGGTCATGAGGTCATTCGCGACCACTCCGCCATCGATCTCGGCCGCCGCATGACAGCCCAGCATCCCGAACTCGTCACCGCACCTGGCCAACACCCGCTGATCTCTGTCGGCCGAGTATTTGGACAGGACGAGGCCCGTCGCGTCACGAATCCCGTGGTTGCGTCGGTCAAGTTGCATGATCGAGAGCGCGGATGGAGCTTGCGGGACGAACAGAGGTAAGCCGTCATCGTCTCCCGGTGCTGATGCCAGCGACCTGATCCCCGACCTGCGTCACGTCAGTCTCAGCGCGTCGTGGCGCGCATGCGCGCGGAGAGGACGTGGGGCAGCCCGCGGCGCAGCTCGAAGAGTTCGACGTCGCGCCAGTCGATGACGCCGTCACGGTCCAGGTCGGCGCCGCGCTCGGCCTCGGAATAGACTGCCAGGCGGCTGACGAGACCGGCACGGCCCTGGTTCTCACTGTTCGTCAGCAGCCCGAAGCAGCCGCAGCCGGAGACGGTCAGCCAGTTGGCGGTCAGGAAGCCGTAGTCCATCGCACCGACCGCACCACCGTCGTCGAAGTCCGCGTCGCGGGTGACGCCGTCCCAGGGGCAGCCGCCGGACGAGGACAGGCTCCCGAACTGCGACAGGAACAGGGTCACGTCGTTGATGTCGACGTCACCGTCGTTGTCCGTGTCCCCACCCTCGAGCGCCAGGACCGCGTCCGCTTCGTACTGCAAGCCGTCAACGCTCACACTCAGGGTCGTGGTGTCCCACTGCGTGTGCTGCTCGTCCTTCGCGCAGAGCATCGTCCAGTTGCCGCAGGGCACCTCGATCTCTCCGGAGAAGAGCCCGGTCGCGTCGAACGGCAGGGAGACGTCGGCCGTCGCGCCGCAGTCGTCGGCGACGAAGCGGATGCAGCGCGTGGTCGCCGTCGTGACCCCCACGAGCTGCACGTCCAGGCTGACCTTGTTGGTGAGCGTCACCGTCACGCCGAACGCGCCGATGTCCACGTTGCCGCAGTCGTCCGTCGCGATGCACGTGACCGTCGTCGTCGCGCCGGCCGGAAAGGCCGAGCCGGAGGGCGGCGTGCACACCAGCGTGACACCGGTGCAGGTGTCGGTGGCCGAGGCCGTGTAGGTCACGACAGCGCTGTCGCAGCCGGTCCCGACACCGGCATCGGCCGCCACCGTGATGTCGGCCGGCACGGTGACCACCGGCGGAGTGGCGTCGGGCACGATCGGGGACGAGTCCACGAGCGCAGTGACGAGGGGAGCGCCCAGGAAGCTCAGCTCGGAGTCGAAGGGCTGCGTCAGGTCGAACGCCAGCGAGACCGGATCGCACTCGGAGGCGACCGTGAAGACCAGTGTCGCCAGCAGGGCGTCCGCGTTGACCGGGGGAGGTCCGACGCCCACGTTCCCGTCGAGGCGCAGCTCACCGGGAGCCACGTTCGCGGTCGCCATGCCCTGGATGTGGACCGGGAAGGGCAAGGCGCTGAAGGAGCTGCTGGCCCCTTCGAAGGTCAGCTTCCATTCGTCGAACGCCAGGAAGGCCTGGAACCCCGTCACGTCCTGCGCCAGGTTGCGCATCCACAGCTCGACCGCGACCTGGACGCCGGCCTTCGAGAGGTCCTGGTCGGCCTGACAAGGCGCGGCTTCGAGTGTCAGGCTGTTCGCATCCAGCGCGAAGACCGTGATGTTCGTGCGCGCCACCTCGGCACCCGTGCCGTCGAAGGCGGCCAGGTAGAACTCGTACTGGCCCGGAACGGTGGGGTCGAACGTGAAGGGCGGAGCGATGAAGAAGTCCATCCTCCACGAGTTCTGCGCCAGGTTGTCGTTCGCCAGGAGCGCCGCGTAGGTCGGCGCGTTGGGGGCCACGGCGCCCGCACCATTGGCGGTCGAGTTGTCACCGATCGCGTGATCCCAAAACGGGTTCGCATCCGGCGGCGTATAGGGGATGACCGCGTTGGGCGTGATCGGATCGAACGCCAGGTAGTTCGTGCCCGCCCCCGGATCGAAGTCCAGTCCGAGCTCGTAGGTCAGGTCGGCCAGGTAGTCCCCCGAGCTGCCGTCATGGTCGGTGTTGACGGACCACTCGAAGGCCCACAGCGGCTCCCCGCCCGTGTGCGCACCGGCATCGAACGTGTAGGTGCCGTCGCCGTTGCTGTTGAACACGTTCATGGGGACGGGGAAGCGGACCTTGCCGCGCAATCCCAGCTCGACGCCCGCGTTGCGGTCGGTCGTGAAGCCGCCATTGAGATTGCCGCTGCCGAAGATGACCTCGTTCGTCACGTTCTGGTCGAACTCCAGCGCGGAGTGCGCCGCCGCGACGGCGACGCCCCAGGGGTTCGCGCCGACGGGCAGCACCGCACTCACCGTATTGGTGGCCGTATCCACAACCGAGACGGTATTGTCAGCCGAGTTCGGCACATACAGGAGTGCACCGTCCGGGGTGACTCCCGGCAGGATCGGCGCCCCTCCCACGGCGACCGTGGCGACGACGCTCTGCAGGGTCGTGTCGATCACGGACACGGTGTTGGACGAGCTGTTCGACGCGTAGGCGAATGCCCCGTCTGGCCGGAACACGACCGCTGCGGGGGCGCTGCCCACGGCCACGCTACCGGTGACCGTGTCCGTCGCCGTATCGAGGATCGTCACGGTGTTCGAGCCGAGCAGAGGGATGTAGACATGGCTACCGTCGGGCTCGACCGCGAGCCAGGCGGGACGGCTACCGACTGCGATCGTCCCCCCCACCGTGGCCTGGGTCGCCGTATCGATCACGGAGATCTGGTTGGCGAGCTCGTTGGCCACGTAGGCGGTGCTCCCGTCCGGAATGATCCCGACGCCGGCGGGGCGGAAGACCACCGGTATCGTGGTGACGACCGCGTACGTCGCGGTGTTGACAACCATGACGTTGTCGGAGTCCTTGTTCGTCACATACGCGAACACGCCGTCCGGAGTGAAGTCGATCGCGTGCGGGATGAGCCCGACGGGGAAGGTGGCGTCCACCGCGTGGGTCGCCAGGTCGATCACCGTGACGTCGTTGGAGCCGACATTGCCGACGAAAGCGTGATCTCCGTCCGGAGTGATCGCGATGAACTGCGGCAACATTCCGACCGCCACGACGTCGACCACCGTGTTTGTGGTCGTGTCGATGACCCAGACCGAGTTGGAGTTGCGATTCGTGACGTAGGCCGTGGGGCCACCGCTCTGGGCCAAGCCAGGACCCGCGAGCCCAACCAGCATGGCCAGTACGCCGAGGACATATCGTTGGCTGCGCGCACTCATGACCTTCATCTTCGCCTCCGAGCCGTGGCCGCGGCTTCATCGAGGACGGTCGCAACAACGACGTTGCCACCGAGTCAGCCGGGATCGCCGCGACCCCCACTTTCGCCTCCGTCTGGCAGCAGGCGTGAGTTCGATCCTCGATCATCGAGACCCTCGGAGTCCATACGGCGTGATGCGGGATCCGAGTGGGTAGAACTGCGTAGACCACACGGGAGCCCCGTCCTGTCCAGAAACTCAGCCGTGCCGAAACTGGCCACCAACCATGGACTTGCGCCCACCTACGATGGCCTTCTGCGCGCCCGTGTCGCGGCGCCTCTCCGATGGCTGCGGGCAGCTGGAGTGACGCGTCGACCTGCCCTTCGGCAACCTGCTGGCGGCCTCGGCGCGACGCCCAGCGTGATCGCGGCCCGACGCGGCCGCGGGGGCGGGTGAGCGCACGCTGGTGGCGGGTCGCATCAAGAGCACGGCATCGGTCGCCTCCTTCGAGAACTCGTCCGAGGCACCGCTCTACCATGACTCCGGTACGTCCCGGGTCGGCAGACGCCCTGTTGAATCCGCGCGCCCTCCAGCGCCCGGCCTACGGCGGCGGCGGCTGCTTCAGAGGCCGTCCCGTCTCCGGCTGCACGCCGTCGCAGGGCTGCAACGTCGCCAGGAACAGACCGCGTCCGAACGTGAAGGCCGCGAGGGTGTTCTCGTCCTGGAAGTCGAGGGACTCCCGTCCTATTCATAAACTCGGCTGTGGCGTAACCCGCTGCCAGATAGGGAGTTGCGCCCGCGGATAGGAAAAACAAAGCCCCCCCCGCAGCTGAGCGCTCTCACCCGGGGAACGACTGCCATCCTACAGCCCGTGGCCCCAGCAGGCTCGAGGAGGCCCTCGCCGGGCGGCTTGGGCGAGGGGCGCGGCGCCGCGAACGCCCCAGCGTTGCTCAACAGGTTGAACAGCATCTGGCGCACCTTGGTGAGGTCGACGCGCGCGTCACCGAGGGAGGGGTCGACCGAGCAACGATCATGACTGCGTTGGCCGTCGTCGAGGGCCAGCGGGAAGGGATCGCTCAGCTGCGCGTCGGCGCGGCCAGCGAGCCCGAGCTCCACGGCCCGTGAGGCGGCGTCGAGCTCGGCCACGATGTCCTGCACGGGCACGTCCCGCCGGCTGAACTCGAGTTCGCGCTCGCGCACGTAGCCGCTGCCCCCGAGGAGGCCGCCGACGAAGTGCTGCAGGTTGCCGGCCAAGTGCAGGGCCAGGGTGCCGGCCGAGTTGTTCACGCCGGGCACAAGCGTCCACAGCGAGCCGTCGTCGGGATAGGCCAGGACCTGTCCTTGGAGCGATCGGATGTCCCGTTGCAGCGTGTCCGCCAAGCGCTCGACGAAGGTCATGGCACGGTCTCCGCGTCGTGGTGCCCGGAGGGTATCGCTCGCCGGCGGCACCGTCGCCGCCACGGCAGGCCTGGGGCGCCTCACCACCGACGATCTCCCCCTCACGACCCGATTCCAGCCTCTCTCCGGAACCCAGCGCCTGTGGACCCCGCCCCGATCAAGTCGGCCATCAGCATGGACGCGTTCAACAAGCTCGACATCCGCGCCGGGTGAGCGCGATCGGGATCCAGGGCGAGCGATCGGCGCTTCTTCTGCCTGCCCTCGTGCTCGGCGAGTAGACTTCTCGCAGCCATGGCTCCCCCCCGATTCCTCCAGTCGATCACAGTGGTCCTGCCGGCCTACCAGGAGGAAGCCGGCATTGCCCAGGCGGTGACCCAGTGCATCGACTACCTGGCCGGGGCCTTCGATGACTGGGAGCTGCTGGTGGTGGACGACGGCTCCACCGACGGCACGGCCGGCGTGGTGGAGGAACTCGTCGCCCAAGAGCCGCGGGTGCGCCTGATCCGGCTGGGAACCAACCAGGGTTACGGCCGTGCTCTGGCCACCGGCTTCGACCAGAGTCGCGGCGAGCTGATCTTCTTCACCGACGCTGACTGCCAGTTCGACATCCGCGAGCTGTCGAATCTGGTGCCGCTCATGGCGGGCGCCGACTGCGTGTTCGGGTTCCGCGTGTACCGCTACGACTCGGTGCTGCGCTGCCTGCTCTCGTGGACCTACAACCGCATGGTGCGCGTGCTGTTCGGCATGCCCGTGCGCGACGTCGACTGCTCGTTCAAGCTCTTCAGCCGGCCCGTGGTCGACGTGCTCACACTCAAGTCCACCGACTTCTTCGTGGACACCGAGATGGTGGCCCGCGTAGCGCGCATGGGCGCGCGCATCGTCGAGAAGGGCGTGCGTCACTACCCGCGCACCGCGGGGCACACCTCCGTGCGCCCCAGCCACATCCCCAAGACCCTGTGGACTTTGGCGCGCATGTGGTTCCACATCCGGCTGGGTCGCGCGGCCGGCAAGATCCGGCTGAATCGCACGCCCGCAGGCCCCCGACCCATTCCTGAGGGGCCGGGCGGGCCCGCCTGATGGAAGCGGTCCACAAGGAGTACGAGCGCAGCGTCGACTCCCACTGGTGGTTTCGAGCCCGCCGCCGCATCTTTGACGCGGTGCTGGAGGCCCACGTGCCCCTGCCCGAGCGCGCCACCATCGTCGAGCTCGGGCCGGGCTGGGGAGTGAACGTCCCGCTCCTGGGGCCGCGGGGGAGGCTCATCGTGGTGGATGCCTCGCTCCCGTCGCTGGAGTCCTGCCTGTCGCGCGGCGCCGATCTGGCTGTGCTGGGTGACGGGGCCACGCCACCTCTGGCCCCGGATTCCGTCGACCTGCTCTGCGCGCTCGATGTGCTTGAGCATCTGGACGACGACGACGGCGCCCTGCGCTCGTGGTGTGCGGCCCTGCGCGACGACGGTCACCTGCTGTTGAGCGTGCCGGCCCTGCCCATCCTGTGGGGTCGCCAAGACGTGCTCTCGGAGCATCGCCGGCGCTACACGCGCGCGACGCTCCAGCGTCGCCTCGCCGCCGCAGGCCTCGAGGTCCAGCGGCTCTCGTACTTCAACAGCGTGCTGTTCCTGCCCATCCTCGCCGTGCGCCTGGCCATGCGCCCCCTGCTGCGCTGGACCGGCCGCAGCCAGAGCTCGGACTTGTCGGTGCGCGCCCCCCTCGGGCTGGACGGCCTGCTGTACGGCGCGTTCGCCGCCGAGGCCCCATGGCTCGCCCGGCACGATCTCCCGCTCGGTGTCTCGCTGCTCTGCGTGGCCCGACGAGCGCGTCCCGCGTGACCCGCCCCGTGCTGCGCCTGGCGCTGGTGGCCCACCTGCTGCTGGCCCTGGGCTACCTCGTCTGCGTGCCCGTGTTCGAAAGTCCTGATGAGGACGCTCACTTCGACTACGTCAGCCACCTGGCCACGGCCGGCACCCTGCCCCGGATCATGGGGCTGGTCGCGCCCGGCGAGCCGGAGAACCGGGACGAGCAGGTCTTGGGGCACCACCCGCCGCTGTACTTCAGCCTGCTCGCCGCCACGCTGAAGCTGGCTGGGCACGGAGACACGCTGTCGTCGGCCCGGCCCAACCCGCGCTTCGGCGACATCAGGGAGAAGGTCGAGGGGCGGAAGCGCCGCACCAAGGGCTCCGCGTCCCGGCACCTGCGTTTCCGCCACGGCGAGGACGAGATCTGGCCGGTATCCGATGAGGTGATCGTGTTCTGGTTGCTGCGGGGCTGGTCGGTCCTCATGGGACTGGTCACCGTGTGGCTGGTCTTCCGCCTGGCGGCGCTCGCGTTCCCCGGCCGGCCTGCGGTTGCGGACGGCGCAGCGCTCACCGTGGCCTGCCTGCCCATGTGGTCATTCATGTCGGGCGTCATCGACAACGGCAACCTCGCGGTGATGTTGAGTCATGCCACTCTCCTGGTGCTGGCCCGGGCCGTGGTCCACGAGCGGTTCGGCGTGGGCACCGGCCTCGTGCTCGGCGTTCTCACCGGGCTCGCGCTGGTGACCAAGCTCACGGCGTTGTTCCTGGTGCCGCTGCTGGGACTGGTGTACGGCTGGGCCCTGGTGACCGGCCGCATGCCCCGCGGGCGAGTGATCGCCTCGGGCCTCACGACTCTGGGAACCCTGTCCGCCCTCTCTGGGTGGTTCTTTCTGCGCAACGCAGAGCTGTACGACGGGCCACTGGCTACAGGCGCGCACGCCAACGCCTTCGCGGTGAACATGATCCCCGAAGGCCGCGTGCAGGAGTGGCTGCTGACCGGATTCCTGCCTTCGATCCTGAAGTCGTTCCTGGGGTACTTCGGCTGGTGGAGCCTGGGCCCGCGCCCGTGGGTGGTGAACCTGGGGCTCGTGCTGGGCGTCGCGGCCCTGGTGGGTTGCTGCCTCCCGCGCCGGCCCGACACGCCGCCGGCGCGGCGAGGCGTGCTGGTGATCCTGGCCCTGGCGGGCGCGGCGGTGTTCGCCGCGACCCTGCGCTTCAACCTGGTCTTCATGCAGGGGCAGGCCCGCTACCTGTTTCCCGCGCTGGCGGCCTTCGCCATTCCGGTGGCCGCCGGGTTGGTGAGCCTGGGCTCGCGCCTGCCCGCCGGCCCTCGCCGCGTGGCGGGATGGCTGGGCCTGATGGGCCCACCGCTGCTGGGCGTGATCGTGCTGGTTAACCAGGTGCGGCCCAAGTTCGACCCGGCGCTCGCGGCGGCCCCCCCTTGGCACCTCTCGCTGGTGGCCGCTGCGCACCACGAGCCTGGGGAGCCGGCGCTGCGTATCGTCAAGCCCGACGACGACCTCGCGACCCGTGCGGCGCCGATCATGGTCTGGGAGGACCCCGAGACGATTGAAGGCGACAAGCGCTACACGCTGCGCGTCTGGGACGCCACGGGCCGGGTGCTCATGGCCTCCTACGAGCGCTACGGGCGCGCGCTGCGAGGACATCGGTGGATGATGCCGGCCGAGGGCTGGGCGATGCTGCCGGCGGAGACCGAGATGCTCTGGCGCATCCAGCGTCTCCCGGACCAGAGCGACGGCGACACCCCCGATGATCGCTGGGCCAGCCCGGTGCAGCGGCTCACCAAGGCCGCGCCCTCGGACTGACCCCGCGCCTCGACGAAGAGTTGCGGATCGACGGCGGGCATGAGCGCTCTCACCCGGGGAACGACTGCCATCCTACAGCCCGTGGCCCCAGCAGGCTCGAGGAGGCCCTCGCCGGGCGGCTTGGGCGAGGGGCGCGGCGCCGCGAACGCCCCACCAGGCGTTGGAGAGGCCCCCGACGCAGCATGCGGAGGGAGCCTCCCCTGCCCCCACCCCAATACTGGCGCGGCGGTCACCCCGAAACCGACCTCAGAGTCCTGCGTCGAACAGCTCCGGCGGCCCCCGCGCCGGATGCACCCTCGGCGCCTCGGTCGGCAAGCCGAGCGCGGCCAGGATTGCGGTCAGCACCCCGGGCTGGGTGATCTGCGCGATCAGCTCACGCTGGCCGCCACAGAGCCCGCAGCGCAGCACGTCCAACCGGCACTTCATCTGCGTCGTCGATTCCGAGGTCAAGGCACAGCTGTCGGCCCCCGCCTTCGGACTGGCGCAGGTGCGGGACGCCTCGGTCGTCTTCGTGCTGACCGGCGACCGGAATGGGTTACGAGTCCGGCCCGCTGATCGGCTTCGATCCGCAACAGACGTCGGAGCTCCTGGGGCTCCCGGAGGACCACGCGCCGCTCCTGCTGGTGGTCGTCGGCAAGGGAACGCAGCCCGCGCGGCAACGCCTGGGCCTGCTCGACGTCGAGGAGCTGGCGTCTGTGGACCGCTTCGGCCAGCACACGATCACGGGGGCGGTGGAGGGTCAGGGCGCGGGGCCAGCCAGCCCTCCCATTCAGGCCGACCGCCGCTGTTCGGTCCCGGCGATCCACTGACCCTCCTGCCGAACGCGATCAGCGGGTCCTCAGCCGGTCCCACCGGCCCGAGCGCTATCATGCGGGCAACGCCGGCCCGCGGGAGGGCTGGCGGCTACCAACATCCTGGAGGACATCACTTGCGTACTCATCGCGTCCTGTTGTTGAGCGGACTTCTGCTCCTCGGTCTCTGCGCTCCCCTCGTACACGCTGGCACCTCGCCCCCGCCGCCCAGCGACAAGCAAGCGGCCAACGCCCTGAAGAAGTTCGCGGCGGGCTGCATCAAGTTCCACAACTCGGAACTGAAGAGCATCCTGCATGAGTTCTGCACCAACCTGAAGGAGCTCGAAGGTCTGCTGAAGGACGGCGAGTGGCCCCTCGAGGAGATCGCGCCCGCGGTGCTGATCGAGCTCGATGTTGCGCTCCGAAGCATGGCCGATACGACCAACCAGTCCGTGCTCGACGTGATCGAGTCGGAGGCCGAGAACATCCTCGGCTACCTGCAGAACGACGGCACCTTCCCCAAGGGTTTTCTGGAGGGGGACTGCAACGCGCTCGACAAGGCGCAGGACAAGATCAACAAGCAGTTCTCCAAGGCGGTCAAGAAGGCCCAGAAGAAGCTGAAGTCCTTCGCGAAGAAGACCATGAAGTCATCCGGCGTGGAGTTCATGGCCCACGTTGAGGTGCCCGAGCCCACCACCATGTCACCCAACCCGAACGAGCCCGGGCCGCCCAAGAAGAAGGATCTGAAGGTCGACTCCATGGCAAGCAGCAGCGTCGGCAACCTCTGCGTCGGCGGTCAGTACAGCGGCAAGGCGGGCGTGAGCGTGGATATCACCATCACCGTCGGCGGTCAGACCTTCACCCAGTTGGCGGAGGTGGTCGACTGCCGCTTCAAGGCCTGTTTCTCAGATGGCGATGGCCTCGATGAGCCCCTGCCCGAGGGCAACTACACCATCGAGGTGCGCGAGTTCACCGTCGACGGCACGGTGCAGACCACCGAGACCAGCTTCGGCGTGCCGGGGACCTGACGGCGGGAGACCAGCAGTCGCCTCGCGATCCAGCCGACGACCACGCCGGGTACACTCGCGCCGACCTGCCCGGCAGTACGGCCTGCTCTTCAGGCACCCTCGCCTCGGAGGACCAGGCGCAGCCGGCACCCATGCGCCCCACTGCCCCCCCGCGCGCGGCTGGCCTCACCCCGGTTTGCCGGACACTGAGGCTACGCCGCTGTCGCGGCCCAACGTGACCGTATCGTCATCCTGGGCATGACGACCGCCGCGTAGGCTGGAGCCATCGGATCCCGCTCCTGCCTCCCGCCGAGTCATGCCATGCCCTGGTCGACCCCCACCGCCGCCGCCCTGCTCGTCCTGTCCGTCGCTGCCTCCGCTCAGACCGCGCCGGTCGCCCAAGACGACGCCTACACCACGACCCAGGGCGACAACCTGAGCGTGGATGACCCCGGCGTGCTCGAGAACGACGAGGACGCGGACGGCGACACCCTGACCGCGGTCCTGGTCGACGACGCGGGCACGGTGGGCAACCTGTTCCTGTACAGCGACGGGTCGCTCGAGTACGAGACCAACGGCTTCGTGGGCGTGGAGACGTTCTCCTACGTGGCGAACGACGGCACGTCCAACAGCAACGTGGCCACGATCACGTTCACGGTCACGGGCGGCACCAGCCTCACCACGTACACCAACGAGACGTTGTTCGTCGCCGCCCTGGCCGACCTGGGCTACACGCCGCATTTCGAGGGCTTCGAGGACGACGGAGTCTGGGGCGCGGTGCGCACACCTTCGACGGCACCGTCCGTCACCTCCCAAGGGCTGACCTGGGAGAGCCCCATCGGGTCGAGCGGGGTCACGACCGGGAGCGGCCCCGTCCACAACGGCGGCTACGGCTTCTTCGCCCTGCCCCACGGCGACTACGGCGCCGGCCCCCAGTGCAACACCCCAGGCGTGTGCACCGATCGCTGGCGCATCAGCTCCGACACCCCGCTCACCGCCTTCGGTGGCTGGGTCAGATCCCTCGGCAACGGCGGCAAGGTGTCGGTCATCCTGGACGGCGACGAGGCGAACCCGATCGAGCCCCACCCCGGGCACATCTACACCTGGGTCTACATCGGAGTCGTCGTGCCGGACGGCTTCAGCACGATCGAGTTCCGCGAGGTCGAGGGGGTCGCCCTCGACGCCTTCTACATCTTCGGGGACTCGTTCACCTTCGCGCGGCAGACGGACAGCGCATGGACCGATCAGGGCGCCGCCCTGGCGGGCGTCACCGGCGACCCGTTGCTGGTGGGCAGCGGCCCGCTCATCGACGGCAGCAACAACGCCGCCGACCTGAGCAACGCCGCGCCCTCCGCCATCGCGGGCCTGTTCCTCGGCCTGTCCAGCACCCCCATCCCGTTCAAGGGCGGCACGCTCAAGCCGTTCCCGTTCTTCGACCCGGTGATCTTGAACACGAGCGTCTCGGGCACGATCAGCAGCTCCTTCGTCATGCCCGCGGGCGTGCCGACCGGCACCGAGCTCTGGGTGCAGTGGGCGATCCAGGACGCGGCGGCCATCAAGGGCGTGGCGCTGTCGAACGCGATCCTGGGGCTCACGCCGTAGCGGCCCCCACGGCGGCCCAACAGCGACACACACCGGGTGACGCCGGCACATCTTTGGCTCTAGATGAGCCTCCGGATGGGTACCCGGGATCCATGCGCCGCCCCGTCGGCGCATGGAGCGAACCGGAGACGCCGCGTATGCTCCCGGACCTGAGCCACTCCCTGGCCGGAGCAGCAGCCCATGCCCATCCTCGAGGTCGAGATCGTCGGCGAGCCGGAGGCCGCGAGGCGCGCCGGGCTCGCGCGTCGGCTGGCCGATGAGGCGGGCGCGGTGCTGGGTTCCGGTCCGCAGGGCACCTGGGCGCGGGTGCGCGTGCTGCCCGCCCAGGACTACGCCGAGAACGGCGGCGGGCCCGGGCCCGGCGTGCGTCCGGTGTTCGTGCGTCTTCTGCTGGCGCGGCATCCCGAGACCAAGGAGCTGGCCGAGCTGGTCAGGCGCCTGACCGAGGCCGTCGCGAGGCAGGTCGATCGGCCCGTCGAGAACGTCCACGTGATCGTGGAGCCCCCCGCCGCCGGACGCGTGGCCTTCGGCGGCGAGCTGCGCACATGAGCGCGGGCGAGCCGCAGGCCCCGGCCGACGAGGCGAGCGCGCAGCCCCGTCCCGCCGACGACGCGGACACGCAACGCCCCGCGCCCCACCCGCACCCCGCCGCCCTCCCCGCCGGCACGGTGGTGGGCGACTTCCGGCTGGAGCGCGTGCTGGGCAAGCCGGGCGGCGACCTGCGCGAGCACCTCGACGGGCAGCGCGACGCCGAGCTCAGCGCCTCGGACTACCGCGACATCGCGACCTTCTTCGTGGAGCTGTGCGGCGCGCTGGGCGCGGCCCACGAGGTGGGCGTCATCCACCGCGACATCAAGCCGGCCAACGCGGATAGGAAATACAAAGCCCCCCCCCCAGCTGAGCGCTCTCACCCGGG
>Ga0164313_10003938_pt1 | contig 13251 bp, 5 predicted proteins | sample GuaBasSedimGuay4_FD_113735 | JGI IMG/M metagenome (GOLD analysis project Ga0164313, IMG submission 113735) | Subseafloor sediment microbial communities from Guaymas Basin, Gulf of California, Mexico - Guay4, Core 4569-4, 0-3 cm | ecosystem: Environmental > Aquatic > Marine > Hydrothermal vents >... | reverse complement strand
TGCCGGCACCTGTGTCCGTTGGGCCGGTTGGCAACCACCCTCGCACCCGCCTCTCCCCTGCAAATCATCGCCAAACCGACCGTATGCGCCTCCACGTGCACCACCCACGCCTGTTACAAAGGCACGCCGGAGATATCCGGCTGCACCGTCTTCCACCACCCCCTCGAGGGCAAGGAGGCCTACCGCTGCAAGCTGTGCCTGGACTGCCTCCACTCGTGCCCGCACCACTCGGCCAACCTGCAGGTGCGGCCGCCGTTGATGGCATTGTGGCGCCTCGACTCGAGCGCCAGGGACCTCGCCATGTTCGCCGTCACCGTGACGCTGCTGGCGCTCGGTCTGGTGGCCTCGCGATCGTTCGAGGTCCTTGCCGAACCGATCCACTTCACGGTTCTCTGCATCGTTGCCCTGGTGGCGGGCATCGCCCTCCACCATGCGGTCATGGCCCTGGCCATCACCGACCGCCGGATGGCCATCATGATTCGGCTCGCGGTGGCGCTCATGATCCTCGGTTGGGCCGCGCTGATGACCAGCCAACTCGCCAACATCACCATCCTCGACCAGGCCAGGGTCGCTCTGAGCCCTCCCCAGTGGCTGCCCGAGTGGCCGGCTACGGAGTTCAGCCTGCTGACCGCCCTCCAGATCCTGACCGTGCTGGTCGGACTCGCCCTCGCCCTGATCTCCCTTTCTCAGGTCAACTTCAGGGGAACCTCGTTCTGGACCCGCTTCGGCCGCCGAGTCGCGCCGCTGGTCTTCGCCGGGTATGCCGTCGCGGTGATCGCTCTCCTTCTCACTTGAGCCCGAAAATGTGACACTGGCGGCTCGGCGGCCTAACACATCCCGTATGAGACTGAGATCAATTCGCGATAAATTTCTTGAAAAAGTTGACGAATCCGGTTACATTGTCTTCCATTGAGCATGCGTAATGATCACACTTTGGTCCGTTTTTCTGTCCAAAAGGCATAGCGGAGGTCACATGAAGAGACTCATTCTCATCGTTCTCGGAATCGCTTTTATCCTAAACACGCCGGTCACGGCGCAGCAGGCGGGGGTGAATATCCCTGTCCTACCAGTCGTCACTCCTAGTGAAGCACCGGAAGATTGGTGGACCCTCGGAGACGGGTTCCTCCAACGACAGGTGGAACCGACGATTGCCGCATCCACATTGAACCCCGATCACCTCCTCGCGTTTTTCAACGATTACCGCGCGATCGACGCCGCGGAGGGTGATGTCGGCCTCGGCGAAGGGGAGTTGGCCACGACTCTTGGGGCGCTGACATTAGCTCGCTTGCTCTTACCCCCACCTGCAGCCTCGACCCTGCCGCACATCCCGTTTTTCGAGATGCCACCAACCGCTGCGACCGAGGCATGGATCGGCGGGAGTCGGTCATACGACGGTGGTCTCACGTGGAGCGGTTTCTATGTTCCCGGTGCGACTTGGGCGGACCCGGATGACCCGAACGCTAGCGATCCCTTGGTTTCACAACAGGCTCCAATCTACGGCATGGAGGCCGCCACCGACCCGGTACTCGCGCCCGGGCCCTGTGGGACCTTTTACCTCGCATTCGTCGCCTTCACTCGAGGCGACCAGAGCAAGATGGTGGTCGCCCGCTACCTCGACACCAACGACTTCGAAGGCGGCGAAACCTTCGTCTACGACGGCATGACGGTGGTCGAAACGGGCAACAACGCCGAGTACGGTTACTTCCTCGACAAGCCCGACATCGAGGTCGACGTCATGCGGCCGGCCGATCCCGACAACCAGTGCGCTCATCGCGTCTACGTCACCTACTCCACCTTCAACGGTCTGACGAAGAAGGAAAAGGTCCAGACCAAGATGAACTTCGCCTCGGCCACAGTGCTCGAAGATGAGGCGCCGGTCTTTGACTCAATCAAGATCAACAAGAACTTAAACCAGAACCAGGGCTCGGCAATCGCCGTTGACCCGAGGCCCGGCGAACCCAGGGATGCCGACGGTGGTGGAACAGTCTACGTCTTCTGGCGTCACTTCTTCGATCCCAACGCGATCATCGTCCGCAAGTCGGAAAACTACGGCGCCCGCTGGTCGAACCCCGAGATCATCACCTCGGACATGGCACCCTTCGACCAGCCGACCATCCCGGTCGGGTTCGGGCGTGACGCTATCACCTTCCGATCGAACGCATTTCCTACGGCGACGGTTACCAGCGACGGCCGAGTCTTCGCCGCGTGGCAGGAAAGGGTCAATCCCTCTGGCGAACCAGATCCCAGCGGATCACCGCGAATCGTGATGATGCGTTCAGCCGACGGAGGGGGTTGGGAAGGCCTCGGCGGCGGTCCCAGGACAGCAATCGACATGAACGGTCGAAATGAACCCTTCGATCCAGGTCTCGTCACGCCGATCACCGCTCCCCATACACGGTTTTCAGGTCCCCAGGTCATGCCGAAGCTGAGCTTCGGCGGCGGCCAGCCCATGCTCTCGTTCTACGAGTCACGAGGCTGGATCGCGTATGACGGCGATGGCAACGAGTACTTTGATTACGATTACGGTTCGATCGAGGTGGGACCGGAGATCCTCGGCGAGAGTTGGATGAGCGGCTACTACCGCGTCGTCGACCTTCGAGCAGCGCTGCTTGACAAAGACACGGGCGAACTGGAATCACAATCGATCCAGGTGTCGCGCTATCCGATCAGTGGTGGGGCTGACCTCGCTGATGGCACACAAGACCTTGAAGATGTCGCGCCAGTGAACGCACCTTGCTCGCCGGATCACGATCATCTGCTTACAGATATAGATTTTTTTGCTCAGTATCCAGAGGTCGAAGCATTGAATCCTTGCGTGCGTCAGGTCAACCGCATCAACAGCCCCCATTCGGATGTCGGTAAATCGGCATTCGCAGGCGACTACACGGATCTCGTGCCGTACGTGCAGTTCATTCTTGATCCGGACGATGGCTGGCGGTGGGCGACCCAGGCCGGCGACGTCCCGACGCGCGGCTTTCACTCGATCTGGACTGACAATCGGCACTTGATACCGCCCCAAAACCCCGACCCACTCGACGATACTTTCCAGGAGTGGAACGAGTTCGGCACCTACGGCGCACCCAACTCGGGCGCCTCTTCCTGCGCCAACCCCGGCTCGCGCAACGCCGACGTCCTAACCGCACGAATCAACTCGGGTCTCGTCATTTCCGCACCCACCACCTTTAAACAGCTGGACGCAGAGCGCAGCTTCCCGTTCACGGTGGGGAACCAGTCGAACGTCGACAAGTTCTACGAGATCACAACCACCCAGGGAGAGCTGTTTTCGAAACTGAACCCGGTCTATGACGAGGTCGACGCGGTACGTGTCATGGTCTTTCCGTACTCCAGCACCTCTCAGCTCTTGACCGTGCAGTCCCACGCTCAAAGCGACTACGACGGGCCCTTCAAGGTGGAGGTGCGCGAACTCGTTTGCGGCACACTCCCTGACCCGAACAGCGAGTTCTTCTCTTATCAAGTTGCGGCGTGCGGATTCTGCTCCGATACCGAGTACTCTGACGGGACCTGCCAGTACGGTTCGATAGTCTTCAACGCGTACACGGGCAACGACCCGGTCGGCAACCTCGATCCAAACGAAGAGGAGAGCTTCGGACCGACCATCAGCAACGCCTTCGTCATCAACTACAACGTGCCGAATGCGTTCGTCATCAACGACGGACTCGACAACGCCTTCGTGATCAACGATTCGCTGGACAATGCGTTCGTCATTAATGCGTTCGTCATCAATGCGTTCGTCATAAACACAAATATTCACGACGTCATCGACGTTGTCTGGGAGATGGAGCCGGGGTCGGGTAACACCGCGTCGAGCTATCTGCCCTTGGTCAACATCGACTTCGCCGAGCAGTTCCTCGAACCCGGAAACTACGCGTTCCAGCTCATCGTCGACAAGCCGTCCGCCTACGGCACTTACGGGATCCTAGAGAACTGTAACAACGAAACCTACAACGTTCCCCAGGGCCAGATCCTGTCAAACGTCGTGCAGAATCCAAGCGAAGTCGACAACGCCTTCGTCATCAACAAGAGTCCACAGAACGCCTTCGTCATCAACGAAACTGCGGAGAACGCCTTTGTAATCAATGCCTTCGTCATCAACTCCACCTTCCCGATGGCGCCGACTGAGGGTGGCAATAGATCTCAGCAGATGCTGGTCAAGGAAATGGTTGAGGACGACCCCACCATGGCCGAGCCGCCGTCCAACAAGGTGAGAGTTACGCTCAGGGCTTACCAGCTCAGGTCAACTGACGCAATAGAGTCTGACGAGCAACCCCTGTTCAACCCATCGACCGAGGCAGGCGGCTGGATGCCGAGTAACTCGGTGGCAAATGTCGCGTGCGGCGCCGACGGGAACGCGGCAGCGTGCTTCGCCCTCAGCGGACCGGACCTGTTGCCGCTCACAAACCTTTCTCTCGGCGACGAAGAGGCGCTGGAGCTAGACGTTGACGGAACACTTACCTTCGGGGCCGAACCGTTTGAGAACATTCAATTCGGTGTATTCAACGACAATTCGAGGGAAGCCCAAGGTGCGACCGATGCGGTCACGAGAGGTTTGTATCAGTACCACGGTTTCTACGTAACCGGAGAATCCCCCTCAGGCAATCCGGTCAACGTATTCGTCGGCGACTTTGACACGCCAAAGACTCTCTACCTCGGTGAATCAAAATACAACTTGACCAACATCGTTTTGGAGATCCCGGACGGCAAAGTGATCGAGCCCGGGGACTATACCCTTGTCTACAAGGTCGATCACCCGCTGCAGGTCTCCGAGTACGACGAAACCAACAACACTCTCGAGTTTCCGATCGTCATCACAGACCCGAACATGCCACCTGTGGCAGATGATCAGACGGTATTCACCGATGAGGAGAAGTCGGTCGATTTCACTCTGACGGGTTCCGACCCGGACGGTGATGCCCTGACGTTCACCGTGACCAGCCAGCCGCTGAACGGAGGACTGACAGGCACGGCTCCGAATCTCACTTACACGCCGGCTGCGAATTACTTCGGCGAGGACAGCTTCACCTTTGAGGTCAATGACGGCAAGATCGACTCCGAGGTCAACGGCGTTGTCACAATCACGATCAACCCGGTGAACGACCCGCCCGTAGTCGATCCGTTGACCCTCGTCGTCGACGAGGATATTCCGACGACCGGGACGTTTACCATCACCGATCCGGACAACGACAGCTTCACGTTCGAAACTATTAATGGTCCATTGAAAGGATCTGTCGAATTCTCGGCGACCGTGCCCGGCCAGTTCACCTACGAGCCGATCGCCAATCTCTACGGCGGCGACTCCTTCACCGTAATCGTGTACGATGGCAGCGCGACCGGCAAGGCACTCATCACCATTACAATTAACGCGGTCAACGATCCCCCGGTCGCAGTTGACGACACGACCGCGGTTTCTGAAAACAGTGGCCAGAATGTGGTGTATGTGCTGGTCAACGACAGTGATATTGATGGCGAAGTTCCCGTCGTGGCGTCAGTCGGCCCGGCCGCAAACGGCACCACTGGCGTCGGCGAAAACGGTGGATCCGTGACCTACAGCCCAGACGATAACTTCATCGGCACAGATACTTTTGACTACGTGATCTCCGATATTCTGGGCGCCACCTCAACCGCAAAGGTCACGGTTTCGGTCGTCGACCTGGGACCCAACTGGGATTTCTCGGGGCTTGCACGCCCGTGGAAGCCGAACTACAGCGTGAACGTGGGTTCGGCCATTCCCCTCAAGTGGTATTACATCGACCCAGCGACTGGAGCCAAGGTCGATAGCTCGATGAACGAGCCCCAGATCCGCATCATAGGACCGTGGGTTTGTAACATTGGCGAGACGGACGACACCATTGAGACAGTTAACGACCCTGGCTCGAGCGATCTTCGCTACGTCACAGGCGATTGGCAGTTCAACTGGGACACCGTCGGTCTTGATGGGGGCTGCTACAACGTGCGGATTTATCACCCGCATACCGGCCAGGTTGACGGGCCGTTCCGGATCCGCCTGAAATGAACTGAACCATACGCACAAAGCGAAAGGCGCCGCACACGCGGCGCCTTTTTTCCTACCCCTGCACGCCTCCCGGTCTGCAAGCCGGAGAACTCCCGCCTCGAGAGGTCCTCGGGGCAGCCGTCCGGGCTGCCGACTGTGCGGGCGGTCCTTTCTTGCCTCCCGTAATCTGTCGCAACTACAGAGGCAAAGATGGAAACCCAGAGAATACCCTCTGTGCGGCTCTGTGCCCTCCGTGTCTCTGTGGTTTTTCCGGGGCGTCGACCGGGCCGCCAGGATCCAGGGTCAGGACCCCAGACGCGCCCTGGCGTCGGCCGCCAGTGGGTCGGGCGGTTCGGCCTGGCCACGGAGCGCCAGGAACTCCGTGTAGAGGTCGCGCGCCGCATCCGTGCTACCGAGCTCCTCCTGGCTGCGGCCGAGCCAGTAAAGGGCGGGCGGGAAGTAGCGCAGGGTGGCGCTGTCGACCAGGAAGACATCGGTGATCTCGCCCTTGCCGCGGACGCAGTGATCGAACTCGTCGAGGGCCTCAGGGAAGTGCTCGGCCTCGAAGTAGGCGCGGCCCATCAGATAGTGACCGAACCAGATGTCGAACTCTTCCCTGGCAAAGCGGAACTCGCGCATGGCGGTGCCGAGTTGGCCCTTGTCGAACGCCCTTTCTCCGCGGATCAGCGCGGAGAATGCGGTGGTCTGGCTCTGCAGCTTGTTCTCGAGTTCGAGAGCGAGATCGTCCGCCGCCTCGGTCCGGCCCGCCGCCATCAGGATTCGTGCTCCGAGGTACTGGATGCTCTCGTGTTGGCTGAGCTGGAGGGCCTCCTCGGCCGTGTCACCTGCCGCTTTCACCTGACCGAGGGCTAGCCGCGCCTCCGCCACCGCTACCAGCATCGCCGCCTTTTGGAAGGGGTTGTCGGAGGTCTCGATGGCGGGTTGGAGGGTGGCGATGGCGTCGTTGGAGTGACCGAGATACAGCTCCATGTCCGCTTCACCCATGGGGGCAAGCGACGAGCCCATGCCGCCCGACTCCGTCAGACGAGCATAGGCATCACGTGCGGACTGTGGGTCGCCCGCCGCAGCGGCCGCGCGGCCGAGGGTGAAGAGGGCGTAGCCGAAGTCCGGGTTTTGCTCGTACACGGTCTCCGATTCGGCGATCGCGGTCTCGAAATCGCCAGCGTAGGTCGCGTAGATGGCGTAGTTGATGCGTTTGATCAGGTTGCCGGAATCGAGCTCCACCGAGCGCCGGCCCGCCTCGACCGCTTTGTCGAAGTCGCGCACCATGTGGTAGGCGTAGCCGAGATTGGAGTACGCACCCCCATCCGCAGGGTACAGATCCACCAGCGTCTGGTAGTTCTCGATCGCCTTCTGGTAGTTGTGAGAGACCAGCAAGTAGTAACCGCCAAGGGTCCGGTAGCGTTCACGCTCGGACATGCGGTCGAGGTTTTTGAAGGCCTTCTGGTAGCTCTCCTCGGCCGCGTCCTCGCGCCGAAGGTTGCCGTAAACCACACCCATACCGGCATAGGCGCGGCCAAACTCAGGGTCGCTGGCAACCGCTTCCTGGTATGCGACGAGGGCATCTTCGAACTCGCCCTGCACCGCCAGATCCTGCCCCCGGGCGTAGGCGCTCATGGCTTCCAGGGACGCCGCGGTGAAGGTCTCGGCGGCGGCCAACCGGTCGCTCTTCGGCGTCGTGTCACCGAGCTCTCCGCGAAGCTCGGCGGCGATCTTGCCCACCGCCGCGAGAACGGTGTCCTTATTGGCGGCCGTGGCCCGGGCCGAGGCCAGAGGTTTGCCCTCTCCAGGCTCGAGACCCGGATCGAGGGCCAGAACGGAGAGGGCATAGCGATCGCCATCGCTCGAGATTTCGCCGACGAGGATGACGCTCACACCCTCCCGGCGCGATACCAGCCGGGCCATGTTTTCATCGAGGGCAGTACCGGGTTGGATCTGCTCGGCTATCTGATGGGCATTGGCCGGCGGCATGGCGCTGATGAACGAGGCCCCCTCCATCCCGATCGCCAGCGCCTGCTCGAGCGCACCGTCGAAGGACGAATCACCGGTTTGGTTGCTGAAATCGGCGACCAGCACCGAGAACGGATCCGGCTCCACAGCAGGTCCCCGCAAACTGGCCAACCACCAGGTACCGCCGAGAAGCACCACCACCAGGGCCGTAGAGGCCACCACCAGGCGCCGGGTGAGCAGGCGGGTGATCGGGAGCGGGATGCCATCCTCGTCGAGACGGTCGAGATCGGCCTCGAGATCGTGGGAGGTCTGATAGCGCGCCTCCGGATCGGGGTCAAGACACCGCGAGATGATGCGGTCGACATCCTCCGGAATTTCCGGATCGATCGAACGGACCGTCGGCGGCGCCTGTTCCACCCGGCCGCGGAACTCGCTGAACGCGCTCTCCGCCTTTTCTATCCGGCGCCGCCCGACGAGTAGATCGTAAAAAATTAATCCAAAGGCGTAGATATCCGCTCGCTGGTCGACCGACCTGCCCATGAACTGCTCAGGCGGCATGTACTGGAGAGTTCCGACGACGGCGCCGGCCTGGCTCTCCTCGGTCACGCCGGCCCTTTTCCTGGACTTCGCATCCACGAGGCCTTCAACCACGTCGACGCCGGTAGGCGTGGCCGAACTGGCGATCCCGAAGTCCATGATGTAGCTCTCGCCGGTGGACTCCTCGATCATGAGGTTGGCCGGTTTGAGATCGCGGTGCACCACTCCCGCCTCGTGGGCGGCATGGAGCCCCGACACGACGGGGCGGAGGATTCGCAGCGCCTCGCGAACCGGGACCGTGCCCTCACGTTTGAGGAGGGCGAGGAGATCCTCGCCCTCGATGAAGGTCATCGTGATGTACTTGACGCCCTCGATGTTCCCCAGATCGTGGATCCGAACCACGTTCTTGTGAGTCACCTGGCGTGCCAGCAGGAGCTCACGCTTGAAGCGCCGGTCGAGCTGCTCGGCCAGCGCAGGATCGGCCGCTACCTCGGGTCGGATTACTTTGAGGGCTACGGCTATGTCGAGCTCGTTGTCCCAGGCCTTGTAGACCGCGCCCATACCGCCGAACCCGAGCAGCTTGTCGATCCGGTAGCGGCTCCCGAAGGCCTCACCGACCTTGAGGATGGCGTCATCGTCCGACAACACCGATCCCACTGGTGCACCAGCCGAGGGAACATCGATCGTGTGCTCTCCGGAATCGATCAAGGTCGCATCAAGCTCGACGGTCATGTCGAACTCGGGTTGCATCCCGGCCGTATCCTCGGATTGGCCCGAGTCGGCATCATTTTCAAAGGCCAGCGTCTCGTCTCCCTCGACACTCAGGGGTGCGCCGCAGTCTGGACACAGGTCACCCGGCGAAGAAACCTCGCGAGCGCAGGACGGACAGATCATCGCCGGACCCTCAGCTCGATCCGTGCGGGCGCTGCGGCTCGGTCATCGAAATCAATCTTCAAGGGCATCTCCGAGGACATTTCACAGGTCTTGGCGCGCACAATCATAGCGCGCGCCACATCCTGCGGCCACTGCCCCACTGATTGAATTAGGAGTTAGGAATTAGGAATTAGGAATTTCAACCCATCCCCCATGACCAGTTCGTACCCGGGGAGACGTGAGCGGCATTCCTAATTCCTAATTCCTAACTCCTAATTCAACTCAGATCCATCCGTGGAGCTGCGCCAACAGAACCGTTGCGAGTGTCTTGCTGTCCCGGATGCGCCCGTCACGGCACGCCTCCAGCGTCTCTTCGACGGTCATGGTCACGATCTCGATCGCCTCGTCCGGATCTGGTTCCACATCGGGGGCGGGCTCCAGACCGGTGGCCACAAAGGCGTGCAGGATCTCGTCGGAGAAGCCGGGGGTGGTGAAGAACGAGCCCAGCTCGTGGATCTCACCGGCGCGCCACCCCGTCTCCTCGGCTAGCTCGCGCATGGCACATTCGCCCGGCCGCTCCCCGGGATCGAGCTTGCCCGCCGGCAGCTCGATCAGGATCTCGTCCGGCGGGTAGCGGTACTGCCGGACCAGCTCGATGCGGCCGTTCTCATGCAGCGGCAGCACCACCACGGCGCCCTTGTGCCGGACCACCTCGCGCTCCGCCTCGACACCGCTCGGCAGACGCACCCGGTCCACCTCGAAATCGAGGATTCGACCCTGGTAGATACGGTCGCCGCCGATCTTTTCCTCTCGCAGTCGGTCGTCTCCGTCCATATCGCCTCCTTCGGAAGAGCGCATCACGTTGCGACGGGTGCTTCAAGCTAATACGCCCGTGGAGACCATCCCCCACCATTTCTCGGGGCCGACCCTGGCATCGATCCTGCGTAGGTATCCAGGCGAGGAGCACATACCATGAGCCAGACAGCAACCTGCAAGCTCGTCTACTCGCCCACCCTGAATGATCTTTCCGACGCCGTCACCGATCGGATGGTGGACGGGTGGTGGCCCATTGGACGCCCGTTCGAGCAGGGCGAGCACTTCATCCAGGCAATGGTCCTCGATCCCAGGCTCGACGGAAATAGTCCGACAACGGACGACAACTGATCAGCGGAACCGCTCAAGCAACCCCGTCCGCTCGTTGAACTCGGTGATGCGCTCGTCCCATTCCTCCCAGGCGTGGAAGTGGGTGGTCCAGTAGTCGTCGTCGTACCACTGGGCATCGAGCTCTTCGACCGTCTTGCCCTGCTGCTCGACCCAGGTGAAGTACTTGAGGTTGTGGAGCCGCTTGCGGTCCCAGTAGCCGAGCTCGAGCATGTGGTCGATACCGGTGCCAAGGAGATACCGCTCATGGTCGACCGCCGCTGCTGTCGCCGAGTAGGGACCGTGCAGCTCGCGTTCCTCCTCGAGTCGTGAACCGTAGAGCTCGAGCGAGTCGGTGGCGACTGTGAAAAGCATGTCTTTCGGCCCCAACTCGAAGAAGCGCGCGGTCTTGATCGCGGTCAGCAAATTGGCGATCGACGAGATGCCTAGGAGGTCGAGTCGGTCGACGAGATCGGGGTCGACACCACTCTCCTTCAGGCGGGCCCGGCCATCGGGCTCGTTGAAGAGCCGCAGCAGGCGCATGCAGGCCTCGTCGTCGATTCCTACCGCCACGTCGGTGTTCTTGATGTTGTGGATCCACGGCACGTGCTTGTCGCCGATGCCTTCGATGCGGTGCGAGCCGTAGCCGCCCTGGAGCAGGGTCGGGCACTGCAGAGCCTCGGCCGCCACCACCTTGATTCGCGGGAAGATTTCGCGCAGGTAGTCGGCGCACCCGAGAGTGCCGGCCGACCCCTGGGTGAGGCAGACCCCGGCAAAGCGCGAGTCTGCTTCGCGCTCGGACTTGAAGACCTCTTCCATCGCTCGCCCGGTACAGACGTAGTGCCAGATGGCGTTGCCAAACTCGGCGAACTGGTTGAGGACCACGATCTCGTCGGGGTGCGCGGCCGCAAGCTCCTTGGTCTTGTCGTAGATCTCCTTGACGTTGGACTCCGAGCCCGGCGTCGCATAAATCTCCGAGCCCACCTCTTCTAGCCACTCAAAACGTTCGCGCGACATCCCCTCGGGCAGGACCGCGATCGACGTGCAGGCCAACAGGTAGGCATCGTAGGCGCCGCCGCGGCAGTAGTTGCCGGTCGAGGGCCAAAGAGCCTTCTGGGTTGTCGGATCGAAGGTACCGTGCACGAGCTTTTCGACCAGTGGGCCGAAGGTCGCACCCACCTTGTGCGCACCGGTCGGGAAGAACTTGCCGACCAGCATCAGAATTCGCGCGTCGACACCGGTCAGCTCCGATGGCAGCTCGATGAAGTTGACACCGTTGAAACCGCCCCCTGACGCCACCGGCTCGTTCTTCCAGCTGATGCGGAAAAGATTGCGCGGGTTGAGGTCCCACAGCCCAATGTCGCGGAGCTCTTCGCGGATGCCTTCGGGGGTGAGCGTCGGGTCGGCCATCTCGCGGTAGGTCGGAATAATGATGTCGCGCTCACGGCAACGTTGAATCGTGTTTTCGAGGACCTTTTCAGGGTTTTTCATCGAACCGGTTCCTTTCCGTGATCAGATTCGGCGACGATCGGACTATAGTACACGGTGGCCCACCGCCCGCTGGAGGAATGAATGACGCGAGGTATGGAAGCGCTCGAAGCGGCACAGCAACACGAGGAAAACATTATCCGATTTCTCAGGGATCTCATCGCCATCCCTGCCGAGAGCGGGCAGGAGAGCGAACGGTGCGAGCGCGTGCGCCGCGAGTACGAGTCGCTCGGATTCGACGAGGTCTTCATTGACGGTCTCGGCACAGTGGTCGCGCGGATCGGCACAGGGGACTTCAAGATCCTCATGGACGGCCACATCGACTGTGTCGGCGTCGGCGACCCGGCATCGTGGGACTACGACCCCTTCGCGGGCAAGCTCGAGGCCGGCGAGATCTGGGGACGCGGTGCGGTCGATGAGCTCCCGGCCATCGCCGGTATGGCCTACGGCGCCAAGATCCTTGCCGACCGAGGAGTGCCCGAGGGCGTCAGCATCTACCTCACCGCCTCGGTCATGGAGGAGGACTGCGACGGCTACTGCATGCGCTATCTGATCGAGACCGAGGGCATCCGGCCCGACGTAGTGGTGCTCGGCGAGCCCACCGATCTCGCCGTCTTCCGCGGCCATCGCGGGCGAATGGAGGCGACCATCACAACCCGCGGGGTTTCCGCCCACGGCGCGCACGCCGCACGCGGGGTCAACGCGCTTTACAAGATGGCGCCTATCATCACGGACATCGAGAAGCTTAACGAAAACCTGGCCAACGATGAGTTCCTGGGCACCGGCTCGATCATCGTCTCGTCTATCGAGTGCACGACTCCGTCGCTCAACGCCGTGCCCGACTCCGCCCGCATCTACCTCGACCGCAGGCTCACCATCGGTGAAACCCTGGAAACCGCGATGGAGGAGCTCGCAACCCTCCCCCACCTCGGCGACGCGTCAGTCGAGCTGCTGGAGTACGACGCCGTGAGCTGGCGGGGAACCAAAGCACAGCAGGAAAAGTACTTCCCTACCTGGGTCCTCGACGAGGACCACCCGCTGGTGCAAGGGGTCGCGGAAGCCGCGGCAGATGTCCTCGGGAAAAGGCCCGAAATCTCGCGCTGGCACTTCTCGACCAACGGCGTCGCCACCATGGGGTTGTTCGGCATCCCAAGCGTGGGCTTCGCTCCCGGCCGCGAGGAGCTCGCGCACACGACCGAGGAGCGAGTAAAGATCGAAGATCTCGTCAAGGC
>Ga0164313_10003937_pt1 | contig 13252 bp, 13 predicted proteins | sample GuaBasSedimGuay4_FD_113735 | JGI IMG/M metagenome (GOLD analysis project Ga0164313, IMG submission 113735) | Subseafloor sediment microbial communities from Guaymas Basin, Gulf of California, Mexico - Guay4, Core 4569-4, 0-3 cm | ecosystem: Environmental > Aquatic > Marine > Hydrothermal vents... | reverse complement strand
GTTGCTGATAATGGAATTGGAATTGCTGAAGATAAAATACCTCATGTAATGGAAATGTTTTATAGAGGCACCGAATCTTCAGATGGTTCGGGAATTGGTCTATATATTGTTCAAAAGGCAGTTGAAAAAATTGAGGGTACTATTAATATTACGAGCAAACCAAAAGAAGGAACCCAATTTAGAATTTGGCTTCCGTCATTGAGCAAAACACTTACAGATCAATTGAATTAGAGTAGTCTGTATAGCCCCTAATAAATTACCCATTTAATTTATTCCTCTGCAAGTAAGAATGTATTTTAGCAGAGAACATTTTAAGTTTGTCCTGGGTGGCTCGAAGTGCACGAACAACATTTTTTATTAAAAATCTAACAAGAGGTTTGCTCTGGTTAGGAGTGATTGTTATTGGCTTTATTCTCTTCAACCATTATGTAGATATAGAATCATCTGAGTTTTTAATGTCGCTTGGTGATAACCCGGAGTTAGTCTATTTAGTTTACTTCCTTTCAGAGATAATTGTTGGCATTCTCCCTCCTGAAATGTTCATGATGTGGTCACTTGAATTTACTCATGGGAGAAGCTATGTAATGGATGTGGCTTTATTGGCTACGATCTCTTATGTTGCCGGAGTGGCTACTTATCTTTTTGGAACCTATTTTCACAAAACTGTTCTGTATCGTTATTTAAGAAGGCGATACCTTGGTAAATTTGAGGGGTATGCTAACCAGTTTGGTGGTTTTCTGCTTTTTGTAGCAGCGGTTACGCCAATACCTTACTCTGGCGTATGCATGGTAATGGGAGCTGCAAATTACTCGAAACGCAATTTTTTCCTCATTACCTTATTCAGGTTTCTTCGATTTGCTGTTTACGGGTATATTATCTGGAGAGCAAGCTTAATCTAATTCTGCTTATAGATTTCTTCTAGTTTCTTAACTGCAAAATTAATTTCTTCAAGAGTATTGAATTTAGAAAAAGAGAACCTTATCACTGCCCTTTCCGGGTCATGATTTATAGCCTTTAAAACATGAGATTCACTTACAGCTCCACTTGCACAAGCACTTCCGGCCGATACAGAGATATTGGCCAGATCAAGGTTAAAGATTAGCATCTCATTTTGTTCACTCTTAGGTATACTCACACTTAGTACTGTGAACATGCTTTCTTCAAGACCAGAAGAAGTACCATTAAATCTTATTCCGGGGATCGTTTCAGTGAGCAGACGAATAAGCGTAGTTTTCAATAACTCTATGTGCTGGCGATTTTCTTTTATGTTTAACGAAGAAATTTCAAGAGCCTTGGCCATGCCAACAATACCTGCTACATTTTCTGTACCTACACTTAGACCACGTTCTTGTTCGCCCCCACGGTAAAGGCCAGTAAGCTTTGTTCCTTGTTTTAAATACAGGAACCCGACACCTTTTGGGCCATGAAACTTATGGGCACTGGCAGAAAGCCCGGTAATTTTTAATGACTTTACATCGAATGGGTAATGTCCAATAGTTTGTACCGCATCAGTAAACAAAGGAGAGTTATTTTCGGCACAAAGTATTGCCAGCTTCTCTAATTGCAATAAATTGCCAATTTCATTATTGCCATGCATTAATACCACCAGGGCTCCCGGGTTGTCTAAAATCGCATTTTCAAGAGCAGGTTGTAATATGTTGCCATTTTTTTCAAGGGGCAACCAGGTAACCTCAATAACTTTGTCTTTAGCTAGTTGTTTTAATGGTTGCAATACGGCAGGATGTTCAACTGGCGAGCTTATTACATGTGGCACGTATGAGGCAATACCTTGCAAAAAAATATTATTTGCCTCGGTCCCACCTGAAGTAAATATAATCTCTGAGGCTGAAGCACCGATTAGCTTTGCAATTGTTTTACGAGCCTGCTCAATCGCTGTTCTCGCTTTGCGTCCAATGGCATGAGTAGAGGATGGATTACCATAAAACTCGGTTAGATATGGCTTCATTGCCTCAAAAACTTCAGGGTAGGGAGCTGTTGTTGCGGCGTTATCTAGGTAAACATGCATAGCATAAATTAGTTACTACTGCTTGCCAAAACCTCTATCTGACTAATGATTTGATCGGCTAATTCGTTGGCTTGACTCATTGATTGAGCTTCAGTATAAATACGAATAATGGGCTCAGTATTTGATTTCCTTAAATGAACCCAACTCGATTTAAATTCAATTTTAAGACCGTCAAGCTTATTTAAATCATGACTGGCGTACTCTTCTGCCATACTACTTAGTACAGCATCAACATCAATTTTTTCGGTTAGCTGAATTTTTTTCTTGGCCATATAATAAGATGGGTAAAATGCCCTTAACTCAGATATTTTCATACCTTTTTTTACATAGTGAGTCAAGAAAAGGGCTATGCCAACTAAAGCATCCCTACCATAATGTAAAGCAGGTAAGATGATGCCTCCATTCCCTTCACCACCAATAACAGCATCAGTAGCTTTCATTTTTGTCACAACATTAACCTCGCCAACAGCAGAGGCAGCGTAATTTCCACCGTTTGCTACAGTTACATCACGCAAGGCTCTTGTAGATGATAAGTTTGAGACAGTATTACCCGGGTTAAGGGATAAAATATAGTCGGCAACAGCTACAAGCGTATATTCCTCACCGAACATGGTGCCATCCTCACAAACAAATGCTAACCTGTCAACGTCGGGATCTACAACAATGCCCATATCATGAGATGCAGATTTCATAGCATCACTTATATCAGTTAAATGCTCGGGTAGTGGCTCGGGGTTATGGGGAAAATTGCCCGTTGGCTCGCAATGTAATTTTGTTATCTGTGTTACTCCGAGAGCTTCCAGTAATTGGGGAACAGCTATTCCTCCGGAAGAGTTTACGGCATCAACAACGATACTTAAATTGGCAGCTTGTATGCTTTCCACATTAACTTCAGGTAAAGCTAAGATAGCCTCAATATGCTTTTCTAAATAATTATCTATAGTACGCACGGAGCCAAGCTTCTCTACCGGAGCAAATATTAATGCTGATTCTGCCAGCTGCAAAATTTCTTCGCCATCGGCAGCAGAGACAAACTCGCCAAAATGGTTTACTAATTTTAATGCATTCCACTCAACGGGGTTATGACTGGCCGTGATAATTATTCCACCGGCAGCATTTTCCGCAGCAACGGCCATCTCAACGGTTGGTGTTGTTGATAAATCCAGATCAATAATACCAATACCCATTGCCGTAACAGCCCCTTTTACTAAATTAGAGACCATTTCACCGGAAGGTCTGGCATCCCGACCAATCACAATATCTTTTTTACCGGAATTATTTATAGCCCAGTGGGCAAAGGCGCTGCTAAATTTTACAATGTCAATAGGCGATAAGGACTCACCTGGGCTACCACCAATGGTGCCTCTAATTCCTGAAATGGATTTAATAAGTGTCACGAAACAATAAATTAGTTAGGTAAAGATAAGGTTATTTGAACTTGTCCAGGACTTTCAATACCTCATTACTTTCATTCTCACAGGCTCCATCATGACTGCAGGATCCGCCACAAGTAATACCTTGTTTTACCAGGAGAGGGTTTTGTGAGGCACATGTTCCCTTAAATTCTCCATCTTTTTTAAATATTAGTCTAACCGACATTAAAAAGAAGAAAAAAGCAATAAATCCAATTGTAATCAGGGTAGTCATAATTCAATACCTTTGCTGTAATTATAACGCAAAATTACACCTCAAAGTTCCTAAAACAAACGATGGATAAATATTATTTAAGCCCTTCATCAGATCCTGAAAGAAGTAAAAAGTTAGAGGCCTTTGATCGCTTACTGACAATAATGGATGAGCTACGGGATCAGTGTCCTTGGGATCGTAAACAGACCTTAGACTCCCTTCGATACCTAACGCTGGAAGAAGTTTATGAGCTCTCAGATTCTATTATAAGTAAGGATTATGAGGAGATGGAGAAGGAACTAGGAGATATTATGCTACATATTGTGTTTTATGCTAAAATAGGTTCGGAGAAAAACCTTTTTAATATAGAATCAGTGTTAACGGCTATATCTGAAAAGCTAATTCATCGACATCCGCATATTTACGGCGATGTTGAGGTTATGGATGAGAATGATGTAAAGGAAAATTGGGAAAGAATCAAGCTTAAAGAAAAAGGCAATAAATCAGTTTTAGGCGGAGTGCCAAAATCTTTGCCTGCACTCATTAAAGCTATGCGAATTCAGGAAAAAGCCAAAGGAGTGGGCTTTGATTGGGATAGGCGTGAGCAGGTATGGCAGAAAGTTGAGGAAGAGATACAAGAATTCATCGAGGAGGTTAACAGTTCTACGGGGAATTATGACCAACAAAAAATTGAAGACGAATTTGGAGACGTGCTATTTTCTTTAATTAACTATGCGAGGTTCATCGACATTAATCCGGAAGATGCATTAGAGAGAACGAACAGGAAATTTATATACCGCTTTAAGTATATAGAGGAGGCGGCGAAAAATAGAGGTACGGCTTTGCCTGATATGACGCTTGATGAAATGGAAGAATTATGGAATGAGGCAAAAAAGAAAGCATAAAAAAAGGCGATTGTATTAATCGCCTTTTAATTTAATATCGATAATAAAATTAAGCAGGAGCAGCAGCCCCTTCTACATTAGCAGCTTTCAATTTAGCTATCGTAAAAGTTTCTTGAGCATTGTAATCACAATAGCTGCATTTAAAATACTTAATTAGCTCTCCTTCTTCGTCATTAGTAGGTCGAGTAACAATTTCTTCCCTTTTAACTTTTAAAGTTTGGTAATTACACTCAGGGCACTTAAGAGCATGCAAGTGACCAGAATATTTTTCAATTTTTGTATAACCACTTTCTTCGTCTACCCAAACATCATAGTCAATACTATATACATCCTCTTCTGCCTGCATTCCTTCATCGAGGTATACATCTTCTTCTTCCTCACTTAAGAGTTTCATGGCATTCCCGGACTTTGGAGAAACTCTTGGCTTGTAGCGTAGCTCTCGAAGTCTTTTTTCAATATAGAATGGATAATAGAATTTGAACATATTATTTGCAACAACACCCAAGATTAAGGCTATACTAAATGTTGTAAACCAACGGATAATGAACCAAAATAATCCGATTTCAGCCAGAAAACTATTGGCCAATAAACTGGCGCCGATAAGTATCATGACTGTTGCTGACCAAAGTACGCTAATTTCATTTTCGTTAATGAAATCATATCTTTCTTTTAAATCCTTGGTAGTGATTAGCTTTATATAGTGAAAAAGGACTCGTAAAATGGCAAAGCCTATAGAGGCGAAAGCAGCAATTTTAGCCCAGTAATTCCAGTCTTCAATAAATTGTAAGGGGGCCTCTTCCATTTTATTATATTTCGGTTAGGTTGATATTATTTCTCTTTATACTCCAAAAATCACTAAATTTTGTGAAAAGTGAAATACTAATGTAAGTAACAATAATTATTTATTAAAATCAACGTTTTGGCTTGTTTTAATACATTTACACACTGTCCAGAAAGCCAAAAACTACAAGTTCGAGCCGCTCTTTTGCTTCAAACATACTCATGTGAGCGACACCTTCAAAAATGTAGCCGTTATGGGCCTGTTTTAGCAGGCTTATTTCCGACATTATGTCTTTATACGAAAATTGAGGGTCAAGTAACCCGCCAATCAATAAAACATTTTCATACTTACTTAATAATTTGGATAAATCAGCCCGGTTACGCATTGCCAGCATATATGAAGTTAATACTGAATCAGGAAGATTAATTCCCATTTTTAAAATTCGGGAAACCTCTTTTTTTAATTTTGATTGATTGTCAGGGGTAAATAAATTTGGCACAAATGCCTGTAAAAAGAATGTGGCACCATATTTATTGATAAATTCAACTGTTTTTTCACGATTTGCCTTCTTTTCATCTTTATCCGCAAAGCTTGTAGAATTAATGAGCCCAAAGGCTAAAACTGAGTTTGGGAATGCATCGGCAAGTGCCAGGCTAATATAGCCACCAAGCGAATGCCCTAGTACTACAAACTGCTCAATTTGCAGGTTCAGGGTTATATAATCGTGAACGATTTCGGCAACTTTATTTAGGCTAAAGGGCCCATCAATTGGCTGGCTTTTGCCAAACCCTGGGAGATCTATTGCTATAACCTTATATTTTTGACTTAATGAAGTTCTTAAATCATCCCAAAGTGATAAGTCTTCACCATAGCCGTGAATGAATACAACCGGCAAGCCGTTGCCGCTTACTATAGAATTAAGCATTATTTAACTGTACTTACTGATTCTTCTACCAGCTCTAATGCCGTGCGATAAATACCCTCAGGGTCGAAGCCGCATTGTTTGTGAAGTTCCATCTGTGTACCGTGCTCTATGATCTCATCAGGAATACCTAGCCGCTTTACCTTGCTGTGGTAACCTTTGTCAGCCATAAACTCAACAATTGCACTACCAAAGCCACCCATTAGGCAGCCATCTTCAATGGTTATAACTTTATCAAAAGTCTCAAATACTTCTTTTAATAGCCTTTCGTCCAAAGGTTTGGCAAAACGCATATCATACACTGCAACATCAACTTGCTCTTTAGCCAACATTTCTGCAGCTTCAAGAGCATAATTACCAATATGGCCTAGTGATAATATTGCCAGATCTTTTCCCTTGAGTATTTCTCGGCCTCTACCTATTTCCACTTCCTGCATAGGGGTACGCCAATTGGCCATTGTACCCTGTCCACGGGGATATCGAATAGTGAAAGCTGTTGTTTCTCGTGGAAGAGAGGAGGTATACATTAGATTACGTAGTTCCTCTTCATTCATAGGGGCAGCAATAATCATATTAGGTATACTACGCATAAATGCGATGTCATATAGGCCATGATGTGTAGGCCCATCTGCCCCTGCGAATCCTGCCCTGTCGAGGCAAAAATTAACCGGTAGATTTTGAATACATACATCATGAATCACCTGATCGAAGGCTCTTTGCATGAATGTGCTATAAATATTGCAGAAAGGAATTAGTCCTTGTGTTGCCAACCCGGCAGAGAAAGTCACTGCGTGTTGTTCAGCAATCCCAACATCAAAAGCCCTGTCAGGCATGGCCTTCATCATAATATTCATCGATGAACCCGAAGGCATAGCAGGTGTTACACCCATTATCTTCTTATTACTTTCTGCCAATTCAAGCAAGGTGTGGCCAAAAACATCTTGATATTTAGGTGGCTGGGGAGTTTCTACGACCTTTTTATGGACTTCGCCAGTTACTTTATCAAAAGTACCTGGAGCAGCATGCCATTTGGTTTGCTCTTGTTCCGCAGGCTCAAACCCTTTTCCTTTTCTCGTTATACAATGAAGAAGCTTAGGCCCTGGAATTTCTTTTAAATCATTCATCACAGAAACCAAATGATCTACATCGTGGCCATCAATAGGACCAAAATATCTAAGGTTAAGTGATTCGAACAGGTTACTTTGCTTAAGCAAGAAATTCTTTATGCTACCTTCGAAATTAGAAATAATTTCTCTTGCGTTTGGCCCGAATTTGCTAACTTTTCCTAAAACGTTCCACACCTCATCCTTCATCTTATTATAAGTTTGAGAGGTAGTGATATCAGTTAAATAATCTTTAAGAGCTCCCACATTGGGGTCTATAGACATGCAATTATCGTTTAGAATAATAAGTAGGTTGGCATTAGACACACCGGCATGATTCATTGCCTCAAAAGCAAGCCCGCCGGTCATGGCACCATCTCCAATAACGGCTATGTGTTGCCTGTTCTTTTCATCTTTATATCCCGATGCTACTGCCATGCCTAAGGCGGCAGAAATGGAGGTAGATGAATGCCCTACTCCAAAAGAATCATACTCACTTTCACTTCTTTTGGGGAAACCTGAAAGGCCTTTGTAAAGTCGGTTAGTATGGAATAGCTCCCTTCTGTCAGTTAATATCTTATGTCCGTATGCCTGATGTCCCACATCCCAGATCAATTGGTCGTCTGGCGTGTTGAAAACATAGTGCAATGCTACAGTAAGCTCTACCACACCTAAGCTAGCTCCAAAATGGCCGCCGTATACCGATACAGTATCAATAATATACTGTCTCAGTTCTTGCGAAAGCTGAGTAAGCTGACCTTTGTCTAACTGTTTAAGATCTTCGGGGTTCGATATATTTTCTAACAGTTCCCCGGCTTTAATTTGCATTTCCCTGTGTTTTAGATACAGATTTATGAAAAGTCAGACAAAAATAATACTTTTTAGGCGCTTAAAATTAGTCAAAGCGTAATTAACTAATATCTTTGAACATTGTTGTCTCAGGTTTCTTATGACATACGAAATTAAATTACCGCTCTTTGAAGGGCCTTTTGACTTGCTACTCTTTTTTATCCAACGTGATGAGCTGGATATCTATGATATACCTATTTATGATATTACAGAGGATTTTTTATTGTATTTGAAGGATCTTGAAAAACTTAATGTTGAAGTAGCCAGTGAGTTTATTTTGGTTGCTGCCACACTAATGCGTATTAAGGCAAAAATGCTCTTACCTAGACCTCAGCTAGATGAAGAAGGCAATGAGATAGACCCACGAGATGAACTGGTTAAGCACCTGCTGGAGTACAAAAAGTATAAGTCGGTAGTGGAGGAGCTAGGCCAATTGCAAGACGATAGGCTGGCAAAGAATCGCCGAGGCAATATTGTGCAAGAGCTGAAAGGCATGACAAAGGGAACTGATGTTGAGGCTGAGCTGCAGGATTTGGATTTGTACAAATTACTTAAGGTGTTTGAGCGGGCATTGCAAAAGTTTGAAGAAGAACAAAATAAGCCTGTCCACCATGTGGCGCCATACCCTTTTACTATTCAAGGCCAAAAGGAGAAGCTGCTAAGTAAGCTGAAAGATAAAAAGAAAGTGTCCTTTCTTGACTTGATGAAAGAAGACAGAAGTAAGATAGTATTGGTATTTAATTTTTTGGCGATTTTAGAGTTACTGCAAAGCCAGGATATAGGCATCGTGGTAGGTGAAGGCTTTAATAATTTTTGGCTCGAGAAGGCTCCTGCTAATACTGTTTTAAACTAACAAGGGGCTTTACGTTAGTAAAACCCCTTCCTGTTTATAATTTTCTAAGGATATATTCCTGGCCTGAAATTAAAATTGCTCAGTTTGAGAGAAGAAAAAATTACCTTCAATTTCAGCATTTTCATCTGAATCTGAACCATGAATTGCATTAGCTGAGATAGATTCAGCAAATAATTTTCTGATAGTTCCTTCAGCTGCTTCCTGAGGGTTTGTAGCACCAATCAAAGTTCTAAAATCTTCTACTGCATTGTCTTTTTCAAGTATCATCGGTACGATTGACCCTGATGACATATATTCACATAGCTCACCATAAAAAGGGCGCTCTTTGTGCACAGCATAAAATTGCCCTGCTCTTTCAGGGGTTAGCTGAGTTAATTTCATTGATACTATCTTAAATCCGGCCTCTTCAATCATTTTGGTAATTGCTCCGGTATTGCTGGCGCCTACTGCGTCAGGCTTTATCATGGTAAAGGTTCTGTTTTTAACCATTTTGGGTATATTTTTTATTGAATTTTGCTGCAAGAATAGACTATTCAGTTATAAAACAGGATTTAGGATGTAAAATAATGTACGCTTAAGTTCAAGAATAAATAATCTTTGGCTTTTCCTGCAAAACATATCACCTTTGCATACTTATTAAATTTGCTTGCACTAGTATTCAATGAATATAGGCAAGAAGGATGAATGAAAGACGCAGAAAAATTTAAGCTATTATTAGAGTCCCCGAAGAGGATTGCTATTACAGTTCATACCAACCCTGACGCTGACGCATTGGGGTCGGCTTTAGGCTTTGCTTCTATTCTGAAGCAGTTAGGCCATGATCTTATGGTAATTTCACCTAATGAGTATCCTGATTTTTTGAAATGGATGAAAGGTAATGAAGAAGTAGTAGTTTATGAAAAATCTGTTGCCAAAGTAGATTCTTTCATAGATGAGGCTGAGGTAATTTGCTGTCTGGATTTTTCTGATCTAAAGAGAATAGGAGCACTAGGCGAGAAAGTGCGTTCGGCAAAGGCAATTAAGGTTATGATTGATCATCATCTGGAGCCGGAGAAGTTTGCTGATATTGAAAAGTGGAGTGTTGAGGCGGGAGCTACTGCAGAGCTTATATATGATCTTGCCGAAGAGATGAATTGGCTTGAATTTATCGGGCCGGAAGAAGCCGATTGCTTATATGCCGGAATCATGACAGATACAGGTGGATTTCGACACCCTAATACAACTAAACATATTCACGAAGTAGTAGCTAATCTTATTGGCTTAGGGGCTAATACCTCCCGCATCGCTAAACTGGTATACGATACCAATACAGAAAGCAGATTACGTTTGATGGGCTTTGTTCTAAGCCAGCGGATGGTAGTGATGAAGGATTATGACGTGGCCTATATTTACCTCACCCTAGAGGATCAGAAAAAATTTAATGTACAAAAGGGAGATACTGAGGGTCTGGTAAATTACGCTTTATCAATAGCCAATATTACCATCGCCGCGATGTTTACTGAAAGCAAGGAGATGGTGAAGATATCTTTTAGGTCTATAGGTTCATTTTCTGTAAATGAATTTGCCAGGAAAAACTTTGAAGGAGGAGGGCATGCCAATGCAGCAGGTGGCAGATCTGAACTTTCACTTCAAGACACACTAGAAAGATTTAAGTCTTTAGTAATTAAAAACAAACAACAAATAAGACATGAAGCTAATACAATATAAATCTATTTTACAACTCGTATTTATTCTGATAATAGGTATGGGCTGTACTGAAAGTAGCAGTTCACAGGACGCCGGCACAGAGCCAATGGAAACAGAGTCAGGTATCAAGTACCAATTTGTTCATCACGGCACGGGAGAGGTTCCTCCTGAAGGTGGTTACTGGATAATGAACCTTGCTTATTTTAATGATAAAGGAGAAGTGATTTTTTCTAGTGCTGATCAGGGGGGAGCAATGCCAATGAACTACTCTGCAACTAGATTAACTAAGAATGCTAGTATAGAAGAGTGTTTTGCACTAATTGGCAAAGGTGACAGCTCTGTGTTTTACTTAAGTGCTGACTCATTGTATAAAAATACAGCAGGGGGCCCTACCCCTCCAGACCTTGTAGGTACAAAAATTAAGTTATGCATTGGTATAGAAAATATATTTTCGGCAGAAGAATTTGGTGAGTACACTAAGGAGTTAGAAAAGAAGCAACTCGAAAAGGAGAAGGATGTGATTAATACCTATGTAAGTACTAAGGGTTTGAACGTCGAGGTATCAGAGGAAGGCTTGTATTATGAGATCACGAAGGTTGGTAATGGTGATATGCCTCAGGTTGGCCAAACGGTAAGGGTTAACTATACAGGTTTCTTAATGGATGGCACAGTTTTCGATACTAGTGTTGAAGAAGCAGCTAAAGAAGCAAATGTTTATTCCCCGGGTCGTCAGTATCAGCCTTATACTTTTGCGTTAGGACAAGGAAATGTAATTCGAGGATGGGATATTGGTATTGGCTTATTAAGCGTTGGAGGTAAAGCAACTATAGTAGTTCCATCATCATTAGCGTATGGCAATAGAGCCATGGGGCCAATAATTAAACCCAACTCAACATTGGTGTTTACCGTTGAATTAGTTGAAATAGTAAAGTAATGAAGTATCTGGGAGTCGTTTTTTTGGGAGTATTTTTATTTTTAGTTGCCTGTAAACCAGCTGAGGTTGAACCTCCATCAGTATTCGAACAATTAGACATTGACACAGAATTAATAGATATATGGCTTGCCGAAAATGAGATAATTGATGTACTCATAGAAGAGGATAGTAAAATAAGGTATACCATTAATGAAGTGGGGCCGGGAATGGGAATAAGCCCCAGGTTTCAAGAGGGGGACACCGTATGGGTAGATTATGAGGGGCGCATCCTTGAAACCGGAGAAATATTCGATAGTGCTACAGACGCTGATTTGGCTCTCGATAGGACCATCCCGGGTTGGCAAATAATGTTGCCTTTTATGACCGAGGGTGATGTGTTTACTATTTATTTGCAATCTTTTTTTGGCTATGGGGCTGATGGCAACGGATCGTCTATACCTCCAAATACTGTCATTGTTTTTGATATTAAACTTAATAAAGTAACTAATTAGGAGGTCTTAACATCTAAGAAATTGTAGAGAAGGAGGTGCAGTCAACGCCAGAAAAAATAAAATACAAGGTTGAATTAATTGAAATAGTAGCGTAATGAAGCGTTTAGGGAAATTGTTTATAGGATTGATATTTTTTTCACTTGGTTGCAGCACAACAATTGATGAAGATACTTTTTCAGAGGTAGAGCAGTTTGAGATAGATTTAGCCTTAATCGATAATTGGCTTACTCTAAATAATAAAGCAGGCGATACGCTGCATCATTATTCTGATATAAGATATACAATTAATGAAGTAGGAACAGGGACAGAAAGCCCTGAAAGGTATGACGTTGTTAAAGTTGCTTATGAAGGTCGATTTTTAGACACTGGTGAAGTCTTTGATAGTAACGGAAGTTTTGAGACTGTGCTAAGTCAAACCATACAAGGCTGGCAATTTATGGTACCGGAAATGGTAGTAGGTGATGAGTATACAATTTACATCCCCTCACAATATTGCTACGGTCGATATGGCAGCCCATCTATAGCGCCTAATACTGTTCTTGTTTTCGACATTAAGCTTATTCGCGTAGGGATATAAAATGCCGATCTGTTTTGCTACCCACAACCAAAACAAAGTTCAGGAGTTAAGAAATCTGGTTGGCAATAATCTGGAAATTCTTAGTCTGAATGATATTGGTGTGACAGATGAAATTGAAGAAACAGGCACTACTTTAAAAGAGAATGCCTTACTCAAGGCTAAGTACGTTTACGATAATTATACAATAGCTTGCTTTGCCGATGATACCGGCCTTGAGGTTGATGCCTTAGACGGAGCTCCAGGGGTTTATAGTGCCCGGTTTGCAGGAGAGCCTGCAAATAATGAGAATAATATAGAGAAGCTGCTAGAGTTATTACAAAATAAAAGTAACCGACAAGCCAGGTTTAGGACGGTAATTGCCTTAGTGAAAGACGATAAGCCTCTTTTCTTCGAAGGAACTGCAGAAGGAGAAATTATATCCACAAGGAGAGGGAGTAAAGGCTTCGGTTATGATTCTGTCTTTCTTCCTAATAACTTAGATCGTACATTTGCGGAGATG
>Ga0164313_10003936_pt1 | contig 13252 bp, 18 predicted proteins | sample GuaBasSedimGuay4_FD_113735 | JGI IMG/M metagenome (GOLD analysis project Ga0164313, IMG submission 113735) | Subseafloor sediment microbial communities from Guaymas Basin, Gulf of California, Mexico - Guay4, Core 4569-4, 0-3 cm | ecosystem: Environmental > Aquatic > Marine > Hydrothermal vents... | reverse complement strand
GTATTTATCGGAATTGATAGGAATCGGAAGGATGATTGACGGCATTTTTATTAATGCGATAATGTAATTTCTTTAGTTTGTTTTTGAGATAATGCATAACCTTTGAGAGTTGCTACACCGTTTTCTTTTGCTTGGGTTAACCGATGATATCCGTCGATCATTAATAATCCTTCGGGGAGTTCAATAAGAAGTACCGGTGAATTGTTTGTTGTATTTTTTGCATAGTCTTGGTCGACACGTATAAAACCTAAAAACACTGCTAAGTCAGCAACATTAAATTCTTCTGGCTTTACATTATCTCGATTAACAATTTTGAATCCTTGAGTTACGTCCCATGAATTACCCATGAAGTGAAACTTTTCGTTATTGTTTGTTATGTCGTTTATACGCATACACTTATTTATCTTTAATTTATGTTTTAGATTACTTAATGGTTGGTCGAGCTACAATTGTAACACGTTCGTTCTTTTTGTTAACAATGTGCTTCTTTACCGTAGCAGTAAGGTTAACCTTTTCACCCACTTCAATTGGAGCAGGTACACCTGTGTGGTATATAACGTTACCGTTAACATCTTTATACATGTTCCAATACTTCTCGTAGGTAGTATTGTATGCAACATGCACTTCGTCTACTAACTTAGAAACTACAAGCTCGCACTCACCGAAGTTCATGCGTTGCTTAACTTCACCTAAGTTCTCGCCGTCTGCTGCGCCTATGGCCTTGCGGAAATCTGCTTCTTTCTTTGCTTCGACTTCTTCTTCACTAGGAACAAGATGTGCAAAATCTGCTGTATCTGGACGAGTCCACTCTAGCGTAGTCTTGCTAGGATCAGGTGCTGCACCTTCACGCATGTTACCCTTGTTGCCAATCTTCCAAAAAGAAACGACACCATAGTCGTCCATTACAAAACCGTAACGTACTGGAACCTGGCTGCGTGAACCGTAGTCTGCCCATACTGCCATTGCATCTACGTAAACCATGATCTGATCAGCTGCCGCCTCAACACCGAAATATTTCATTGCATCTGCAGGTGTGCGTTTATTACCAATGATGATCTTGTTTTCTAAGACCCACTTATAACCAGTTGAGTTATAAATGCCATCACGCTTGTTAACTAAACCTTTAAGTCTAGTAAAAACGTCTTGATTGTATTGGTCGAATTGTAACATGGTTTAACCCTCTTTCCTTACTGTGTATATACATTATAACACAGGAAAGTGGTATTGTCAACCACTATTTTAAATTATACTGTTAAGACAAATAATCCTGCTGGTACAGTGAATGATGCCGTTGCTACTAAATTAGAACCCATGCCTGCATCATTCATATAATGTTCGTCAGTATTATTTGGAGCAGGTCCATCGGTGTTTGTATCATTTACAAAAGTAAAATTGTTAATTACTGCTGGGTTGTAGTAAGACGATCCACCACCACCAGCGCCGCCGCCTGGGTTATTACCGCCACCTGCTCCACCACCGTAGTAGCCACCACCACCGCCAGATCCTGAATAAGCAGTTGTTAATGTAGCAGCACCGTCACCACCTTGTAACGCCGTTCCTGCTGTACTCGATGGATTATATCCTGATACGTTGTTACCCCTTGCACCACCAGTGGATTGTGTACCACCTTGTCCACCCGAACCACCGCCACCAATACCTGCTTCTCCAGTTGGATATGCCCCGTAGCCACCCGATGCAAGACTTGTGCCATCCCATGAGCCACCACCTCCGCCAGCAGCAATTAAAATTGAATTTGCATGAGTTGCAGCAGTGTTAAATATGCCAGATAGTCCACCACCTGATCCACGAATATCACCACCCTGGCCCATTTTACCAACATTGCCACCTCCACCGAATCCACCTTCGAATCCATGTAAAGTGCCGTTACACGAAGTTCCACCACCACCAACCCATATTTTAAATATATTGCCAACCTCAGGTGTCATATCACCTTGTACATAACTACCAAGTCCACCACCATATCTTCCACCACCAGCACCCCATGCCTTTAATAATAATGGACTACTGTGCGCCGATACAACTTCCACAGTGTATTCGCCTGGTGTATTTAATTGAAGTGGTGTACTAGAATCGACTAGTACTTCGTTAGTTGATAATAAAGTATCAGTTAAGTTAATAACCCAACCTTCTATTGCTGATGTTAAATCCCCTGCGCTGACTGCGCCTGTCATTCCTGCAAAACTTCCTGTAAATTTAAGTGACATAAGTGTATCCTTTTATTATTTACACTTATTTATCTTATAGATAGAAAAAAGGGCCCGAAGGCCCTTTTGATGTAAATAGACGAATAGTATTTTCGATTAGTGCGGGACAAGCCCGCGGATTTTTATAGGAACTATTTATGTCTATAATTTAATATGCAGCGAGTAGTATTTTTCCAATAGTGTTATAGGAACTACTTATGCCACAAAACTGTTACTTGAACAAGTCTAAAATTGCATCCTTGTTCAAGTTGTTAACTGATAAGTCAACGGTTATATCTTCTTCCTTAGTATTTACCACAGTGTACCCTAATGTATCAAGTATAGTGGCTAATCGTAAAGAGTGCTTGTTCTTAAACAGTAACGATTTAAGTGTAATGGCTGAGTAATCAGAGTCTCCTGATACTGTATGCACTCCACCATCAAAGTCAGTTGCAATAAATTCTACGTTGTCGCCTGTAGCATCTACAAAACCAAGTATTGATGACATGTTACGTGTTTCTTTACGGGCAGTTGTAATCAAGTTCTTTGGATCCATTACTTTCTTAGAACTGACTTTCTTTGAAGTGTTACCAACAATTAAGTCGTACTTGGAATTAGCTTCGCCGGTGTACACGTTTAGATGTACAATGTGCTGACCACATCCTTTGGCAAAACGCATGTATTCCGCAGCACCGTTAGGCGCATTAGTAATATCACCTGAGTAAGTAACTCCGCCTGCATTGTAACGGCTGTTCCAACCTACTTTACCACCGTTAATATCAACAGTTGATAAGTCTAAGTCAGACGCACCATCACTGTTCTTCCAAAACATACCTACGTTTAATGTATCGCCAGTAAACTTAGTCAATGCAGGAAGGTTCCCTACGAATGACTTCTCGCTTGTTGGTAATGCATAGTCAACATTTTCTGGAATGTAAACAGTTTTACCTGTTCCGTCAACTCGGCCTTTTAACTCGTTCATTAATGCAATGGTGTTCTTCTGCAATAATGCATCGTTGTACTTAACATTGCTTACCTTAGTAAACATCTTACCGTTACGTACTCTGTAAGTCATATCAGTCGGGTTGTTAGACGCCAACGCAATAGCATTTAAAGAACGCAATAGTGCGAATGTTGTAGCATTCGTAAGCCAATGCATGTCCCCTTCGGCAATCTCTTTTGAAGTTACAAAGTTTAAAGCAGACTGAACCATTGGCTCGTGTGCTGTCTTGCTTAACTTAGCAATCTTGTTGATGATAGATCTTGTGCTATCTTTCTTCATAGCCAAAAACAATGGCTTAAAACGATTGAACACTTTAGCCAATTCAACAATATCGTTCTGCTTAATGTACGCTTCTAAATCGTGCTTGTAATTATAGTTACTTTCCTTTAATGCTAGGATAGTAGCAGGGTTTTTAATTAGTAAAGTAGACTCTGTTACGTTGAAGATTACATAACGTAAAAACTCTTCAGCCGCAGAAGGTAAAGTACCTGTTAGTCTAGCAACATAAATGTTCGCTTCTTTGTTTGCAAACGTTCCAGCGAATACATACTCTAGGCTACGTAATAGCGTAATAAGAGTTGTCAATGTTGCTTCTTCAAGTGCAATACCTGAGTCTAAAAATTCAGTAATTCTGTTGATTGCAGCATCACGAGTAACAGTAGTGATGACACGTACTGGTGCTCTTTCTGCATTTGGCAATTCAACATCAAAATCTTCGTTTGGAATGTACATGAAGCCAGGCTTCAATTGACCGTATGTAGTCATGTAATGCACCACTTGATCTAAGTACAATTCTAAACGGGTCTTGTCAGTAATGTCTGTCCAAGATTTGTAAAATGTTTTAATAAGGTCCGAATCATTAACAGTATCTGCCAATGCAAATTCAGTTACCTTATTAGCTAATTTGGTTGAAAAGTGGCCAGAAAGAACAGTACCTGATTGTAGGTCATACCTTGGGCTGTTAACTACAGTATCGGTATCTTCTATAACAATGTTAAATAATTGTAATAGGCTTTGGTTTGTTTCGTTTAATGATAACTTGTTCATTTCGTGCTCCTTAATTAAAGTGTGGCGTATAGTATGTTACATTTCAAGTGTTGTTTTATAGGAACTATATTTGCCACAAAACTATTTAATAGTATGTATTATACTATCTTAAAGTGGTGATGTCAACCTTTTGTTGATATTACTTTAAATTCTATGTCTCCAGTCTGGATATCTTTTTCCGGATTGTCGACATGTTTCCTAATAAGATCATGTCGTTCGTCTGTCGGACACGTTCCTAATAATTTTCCCTTATAATATACCTCAAACATCAAAGCCATTTTATTCTCCTGTTGTGTATATTATACTGTCGTTAAAAGGATTTGTCAACCTCTTTTGAATATATTAGACGGATAGTATATTTGGATACAGGTTTATCACCTGTGGGGGTATATAGGAACTATCTATGTCTAAATTTGGTGCTTAGATAAAAATTATCTAAATAAAGAAGCGTGATTATCAGGAAGAGTAGATAGGTCTAATATTTTCCCGTCAATTGTAGGAAGATCATGTTTAACAGCCTTAGCTAGTCTGTGATTCCCGTCCAACACGTATTTATATTTTCCATTGTCTACTACTATTATGATTGGATATTGTAGGTCTGCTTTGTCGATTCTGCTCGAATCATCGTGGGCACTATCAATAACCATATGTGCTAAGTCTTTTACTTTTAATTTCTTAACAGATACATCTTTAAGAGGACCGTTGAGTAAATCCTTTATACTTAATGTTACTTTCCCGTTAGTCCAAGATGTGTCATCCCAGTTTTTAATTTCAAATAAACGCATAATTGTATTTATCTAATTAGGCGGAACTGGTGGGATTCGAACCGACACATTAATAGTTTCTAAAACTACCTCCTCTGCCAAATTGGGATACGAGAGCTTAATATGGTGGTCATTGAACTAAGACATAGTGTACATCGCCCGCAGACCATAATGTGTTTTGTTACTGACGGTAAGCAAGGATGATTAATCCTCCCTCGGGACTCGAACCCTTCGCTAACCTCCCGTCTTGGATTTTATAGATAACAAAATTTGGTGCGACCCCTCGGAGTTGAACCGAGATCTTGAGTTCTTCAAACTCACGCAATAGAACCGTCTCTGCCAGAGTCACATATTTGGCGGTAGTGGTAGGATTCGAACCTACGGAGCAGTTATACTCGTCTAGTTAGCAACCAGGTGCCTTAAGCCTCTCAGCCACACTACCTAAATTTGGAGCTGGGCGAAGATTACTTCCTCTTCATTCTCCTAAGGGTCATGACTCCCGTCGGACGCAAATATGCGAAACCAAGCATTAATTTGTTTTATCGTTTTTGTGTATTCGTACTAGTTCATACGAAACAATATCACTAAGTATATTATTCCAAGTACTTTGACTTAAATTACCATCTGCCAAATCGTTTCCTCTCGTCCACGTTTCGCCAGCTCGAGGCTTCCGATTGCTTGCAACACACCCTAGATAGGAATGGCCATTATTGTCGATTGTTGCAACAACAGAATATGAATTATTATCAGTATAAATTTTAAATCTTAGTTTTTTATCCGAATCTTCTTCGAAATAAACATTTTCACTATGTGCAAATTTGCCTATATTAGATACCTGTTCTTTCAGGTTGTTTAGAGTGTACATAACATTCTCCTTAAATAATTTTATCATACTATAACAGTATGTATACTTATTTATCTAATACGTTTAGCACTATACTAAATTGGCGATCATCCTGTGCTGTTAGCTGCGAATACATTATGCTTCGTTACAGTGAACGTACCGGGCGATCATAATTTGTCTTTACATTTATCAAAATGCCATTTATTCATTACACCTACATTGTTATGTTCTTTCTTACAGTGCGGGCACGTTAACATTGGCTTATTCTTTAATGCTTCTGCTATCTTTTTCTTAACTGCATCGGACCGTGGTTTTCCATATTGCGAATTCCGTTCACCCTTTTGATTGATAGAATTAGCTTTGCCGATTTTACGTTTAGCTTCGTTAGTATGGGTCTTTCCTAGCATCGCAGGAACTCTACCATTTTGATATTGTTCTTTTTGCCGTTCGCTACTTAATCTGCCCCATTCTACTACAAATTCTGGATCTTCCCATAGTTTATTATATGCTGCAACTCTCTTATCATACCCCACTTTATACATCATTCTTGCATGTTCTGCACTGTGTGATGGATTATCGTAGTCTGCACTATTTAAATAGTCGAATCCACCAAACCCACCTATTTTAATGTTGTAAGTATCTTTCCTTGCAATAAACTCTTCATTTACGAGTTCTTTCTCTTTTGCATACATCTCTTTGGTGTTGTCGTACGTGTGGAGAATTTCTTTATTGAAATTCTCCAATCCGTACTTGTCTTTTGCATAGCCCAGTATCTTACCCGAGCCCATATATCCATCTTCTATATTGTCAGTCTTATGAGCTCCTATATAGAGTTTGCTGTTAACTAGATTCGTTATTCTATAAATAGTATAATACATATACTTATTTATCATAACTAGGCGGATTTACGCCTCAAGGGCGGAAGACGGAGTGATCGAAACCCTGCCCTTTCGGACTCACCGGTGTTCAAAACCGGGGCAACCTCCACTGGTTACTACATCTACCATAATTTGTTAAATCTTTACTGCAACATGCATACCATCTACAATCCACTCATCTTTTATCTCATTGTGGATCACTCGTGCTATATACGTTGCCTTCGTACCATCCTCATATTCTACGTGCATATCACAGAAATGATTCTGCTCCTGCTTATAGTCCGGAATGCGTACATTAATTACTTTCTTCTCTTTCTCTGGGATTCTTCTCTTTGCCCAGGACTTTTCTATTACTTTCATTTTACTTCCTCGCCATCGTATACTATTTTACCGATACCGTGCAATGAAAACAGAAATGATTCTTCTTCGTTGTCGATGACTACAAACGGCCTTTTGATCTCATCATTATAATATACAACAAAATGGTTAAGACCCAAATCATCTAGATACATCATAGTATCAATTGTTGAATAGTTTTTCGGCATTACGTATATACACGTATCTTTCATTTTACTTCCTTTTGTTAAATTTAACTTCAGTTGGATTCGAACCAACACCACCGGGGCATTCCCCGAACTGATTACTGCCTATGATATTGATCTGATATCAAAATAACAGCTTTTTGTTGCAGACATATTTAAGTTCTGCCCATTCTACCACTAAACTATAAAGTTAAAATTGGAGCCCCGATGAGGAATCGAACCTCGCACTCTCCACCCTAGCTTTAGAGATCTGGTTCGTAGCCAAACGCAGGGATTCGGGGCATTAAATCTGTTTAAATGGCTTTACTGTACCGTATGGTGCACCTTCGTCCCAGTGATCTTCCACTGCTGGATATGTTGCACCCCACTTCTCCCGCATATATTCGAAACGCTCTCCGTTCCATACGCCTTCAGTAAAGTTCCTACCTTTGCAGAAATACGTTACACCAACGATTAGATCATCCTTTGCAATCCATTTATCAAACGGTGCATAGTCTTTTAAATCATTCATAACATATTCCTTAATAAAGTGTCTGATAGTAAATCCGGAGCGTAGCTAATATCACTGTGTTCCAGGGAGTGTATTACACGACGAAACAGAGGCATGTCTCAGACATCATTTGGCAGCGGCACTACGACTCGAACGTAGTCAATCGATTTCAAAGACCGATGCTCTAACCTGTTAAGCTATACCGCTATAATTTTGGTTTATCATTTGATTATAATTACATCATCGGGCAATTCAAATATTACAGTTTCATCACCAACTGACCACGTATACGTATATGCTGGTGTGGCTGATGGTCCATATTCGCTGCACAATTCTTCTAGTATATCACCACTGTAATGATTTGGTGGTGTGAATGTAATTTTAATTACATCATCTGTTCTGACAGAATCTATATTCTCAGCTTCAAATCCTTCGAGTACATCGATAATAGACATACTAATTCCGTCTATATTATCACCTGTCCAATCTAATAAATCTTCAAATTCCATAATAATCACCTTATTTTATTAATATTATTATAACACCATATAGTGATATTGTCAAGTAATTTGGTACTCGATGCAGGTTCCGCCCCCGCTACTTGAAGATGTAAACCTCATGTGATCCTAATTTCACCAATCGAGCATAATTTAGTATTTAGGTAGGATGCTCACACATTGCACTAAAGTTGGTGGTTTCACTATTAAGTTATATACTATGACCACAATTAGCCAGGTAGTAATAACTCCAACTCTCTTTATAACCAGTCGCCGCTTGGTTACCTAAAATTGATTTGTGTAGACGGTTTCTTCAGGCCCTGTAGCCGCATCTTTACCGACAACGGTTTGGGCCTCTCACCCAAGCAACATGTTCGAGTAGTATGAACAGTGGTACACTCCTAAAGTCATTACACAAAATTGAGATGCAGTATGGATCTCAACCACCGAAGTGACGAACGCATACGACAAGAATACATAACGCCTAGGATGCTGTTATGCTGTTCGTAATAATCACTTTACTGCAAATATGGTGACCTAGGATAGAGGAGCCTAATCGTTGATATCTAACCCCTAGCCATGGTCATAATTTTATTTATATTTAATTCCTGCTTGTGTTAAACATCGTTTAGCTCTACCGTAATTATTACCTTTTGCTGCCAATCCTACTTTAAGTAGTGCTTGACGGATTGTTCCGGTTTCTAAAAATGCTATACACACTTCTTTATCTGTTACTTTCTGCTTGCCAGTATTTTTATTCCTGCCACGCCATGTATCTGTTAGTGAGTGGCAATTTGGACATAAACATTCTAAATTGTCTCGTTCGTTATTAGAATGGACACCGTCTTTATGTTCTAATTCTAACACTAGTGGTTCACCTTGCCACTCATCTAAATTGCATCTATTGCAGTTACCATCCTGCTCTAACATAATTCGCTTCTTTATAGAATGCTCATTTATTGTACTAAATTCTTGTTCTAATAGTCGTTTGTTACATGTTTCTGATTGTTTAGCCCATTTTGCTTCTAATTGCTCTACAGTCATATTTTCTGTATTATGACCATGTTCTTTTATATGAGCTTTAATACTTTTAGAAATTTTATCTTTTGTTTTTGTCTGTCTAGTTGTACCGATTCTAATTTTATTATGATATGTTGCAGAACAAGATCTGCTACAAAATTTATTATTTCTTTTTTCATATGAGTGAGGCTCTTTGCAATTTTTACACAAATTTGGAGCCTTATTATATTCTGCAATTCTTGCATCTAATAATTCTTTATTTTTCTTCTTTGCTTTAATAGACATGAGTCTATTATGTTCGGCATGTTTTCCGGATTTATAGTATTCGGTACTTTTCATATCTACTTTCATACTATTATTTATCATTAATAGCTTTAACTAAGCAGATTTTGTGGTTAAAATTGGTGGGCCCGCAGGGTACTGCCCCCTGTTCTTCGGTTTAAAAGACCGAGGCATCACTATTAATGCTTCAAACCCGTCGTTAAGTTTTACGTTATCGGCGGGTCAGTTTAAATTCTGCCCGCCTAAGTCTTATAAGTTTTCATCCTTATGTTCTCCTTAGTTAAATAATTTTATGTTCTTTAAATCTTCACCCATTTGGTCTTCCCGTATTGGGCCAATACCTAAACAAGTTGTAGTGGGTTCTTTAAAAACAGTGAACCCTTTATCTGTTACTAATTTTGTAGCACATACGCCTTCGTATGCTTTCTGTAGTTCTTTAAGTTCTTCTACAGTGTCTACAATAAGTGTAATTTTGTACGCATGATCGCTATCCAAATATGCAATCGCTTGCCCTGGAAAGTCTTTTAATGCATTAGTAAATGTATGCACATATGCATGACCTGCTTGAGTACACATTTTACCACGTGCACCATTCATTTTTAATATTGCTTCTTTAGCAAATATACAATATATCTTAATTTTCATAGTCTTTTCCTATACTAACTAGTTTATTTAAAAATACTAACGTATTGTCAATTTCACCGTTTTCGTAATCATATAATAAATCTTGATTTATTTTAATCCACTCAAATATCTTTCTTAAATGCTTTGTAGTAATCCACTTAGCAACTTTCGGCGGTTCGTAATCTAACGATGGCATTTGTATATTAAAGTGATCAGTTGGATCAAATTTGCCTTTTCTATTAGATACTTTTACTCGCAAGCCGTGACGCTTATTAGCCATTCCGACCCAAATAACAATATCATCGATACCGTGTACGTCATGATGAATATTAGCCATTTCAAATAATTCATCATATATATCTTCTTTTGCAAGTTCTTCTAATTTCATTTTATACTATTATCCATCTTACTGTTTACATATTATAACATGATAAAGTGAAAATGTCAAGTATTAATTTGGCACGCCATGAAGGTATCGAGCCCTCGTCGTCGGGTTTGGAATCCGAAGTTCTACCATTGAACTAATGACGCATTAAATTGGTGCCCCCTCCCAGAGTCGAACTGGGAATCCGAAGAAACAGATTTTAAGTCTGCAGCGTTTACCAATTTCGCCAAGGGGGCATAATTTGGTGCCCCCGGTCAGACTCGAACTGACACGGCATTAAAGCCACGGAATCTAAACCCGCCGAGTATACCAATTCCTCCACGGGGGCATAATGTGGTGGACCTTCTAGGTAACGATCCTAGTGTCTCTCCGTTATGAGCGGAGTGCTTTTACCATTTAAGCTAAAGGTCCATAATTCTGTTATTTACATATTCTTCTATTATGTATAACACTTCATCTTTATAGTTACTATGTACATATTGATGATGTGTCGGACATAACGGGATTAAATTCTCCGGATCATTATTTTTGTGATTATGATCGTAGTGATGAACTGCAACTATTTTATCTTCTCCACACACTATGCATTTCTTTTCGTGATGTAAAAAACATATTGTTCTATAATTGCTGCTGCCAGACTTGAATCGCCCGTTGTTCTCACCGCTCCTGAAATATGTGTTTGAACAAGCATACGAGCAAGTTGCACCATCTTTATAATATGTGGTGTTGCAAACAGGACATATTTTTTCCTTAGCTTTCCTTACAATTGGATTTGATAAGCAGTATTTTTCATGTGCTTTAATCCCCGATATATAATATTCTTCATCGCAGTACTTGCATTCTTTTTTATTTTTTTGTGCCAGTCTTGCCGCTATAAAGTTATCACCATTATAATGTATATGGGCTATAAATGCCTTTTTAGTTTTGTAAATCTTGTCATTCTTTGGCGATTTATAAGTTCCATCTTTTAGTAAATGTGCTTCGTACTCCATAATAAATACTCCTGCTCTAAGTATAAGTATTTATCATTTGTTACGCAAACATACACACTAACCAGACTACATAATTTGGTCGGAGATGTAGGACTCGAACCTACGTCTCGGCGCCCCAAACGCCGTGCTAAACCAAGCTCAGCTAAACTCCGTTAATTTGGTCGGAGTACTCAGAATCAAACTGAGGATTCGAACTCCCAAAGCTCGAGTATTATCACTATACTATACTCCGTTAATATGGGCGCCCGTAGTAGCTATGTTAACAGTGAACTAGATACCGGCATTAAATTGGCGCTACATGCTGGAATCGAACCAACAATAGGATTTCTCCAGGCAGGTTAACAGCCTGCTGCCATTACCAATCGGCCAATGTAGCTTTGTTTATTATATTTGGCGCGAATGATGGGTTTCGATCCCACTACCTCCGAGGTGACAGCCCGGTGTTCTCCCGATTGAACTACATCCGCATAATTTGTTTACTTTCCGTGATATTGCCATAACACCGCATTACAATATGCATGTACAGCTCCTTCTGTCATCAATGTATGATGATCGTGCTGTAAGTGTACTGGCCACTTTAAAAAGTTTGGTGGAAATAATTTTAAGTTAATTGCTTTGTCTTTAGTTGGTCGGACATTTAAGTCTCCACCGCAGTATAAACAATTGCCTTCTTGCTGTTCTGCATACCACTCGCGTACTACACGTCTTTGCCTTTGATTTAAGTTATTATAGTTTGTAGGCAATTTAAGGTTTAGTGCATCGCACTGGCCTTTAGCTTCGTTAATCTTCATGCACATTATCATTTCCTTTTGTTAATTTGGATGTGTCTTCCACGTTCCCAGCCTTCATTGAGCCAGGTAGAAAGGAAGTCTTTCTTAATCTTCTTATTACCGTACTGTTTGTGTTTTATCCAACATGTACCGTATTGTGAATTGTCTTCTCCAACACATTTGCCTTTATTTGCAGTGGATATCTTTTTCTTAGTATCGTCTGTATGATTTTTATATTTCATAGACGCAAGCATACTTCTATCATTACCGTAACGCTCTTGCATTGTGTTACTACACTTTGCACGACTAGCTTTATGATCGACATTTTGCATTGCGATTTTATGTTTTTCTTTACCATCACTGTTGTGTGCTAATTCGAACATCTTTGCCATGTGATCTTTACTGTGCGTTGGGTTATCGTATTCTTTACTGTTTAAATAGTCGAATCCACCAAAACCACCAATTTTAATGTTGTAAGTATCTTCCCTTGTAATAAATTCTTCATTTACAAGTTCTTTTTCCTTTGCATACATCTCTTTGGTGTTATTATACGTATGGAGAATCTCCTTTTCAAAACTCTCCAATCCGTATTTGTCTTTTGCATAGCCCAGGACTTTGCCTGAGCCCATGTAACCATCTTCTATGTCGTTAGTCTTATGTGATCCAATATAGATCTTGCTATTGACGAGATTCGTTATTTTATAAATAGTACAATACATATAACTATTTATCATAACTAGGCAGATGTTTGCCTCAAGGGCGGTCCCACGGGGAATCGAACCCCGATCTTCACGCAGACAACGTATTGTACTAGCCGCTATGCCACTACCCCTAAATTTGGAGTTTTGTTAACGGAGTCACTCTCTCCAGCGGCTTATTAAAGAAAGCCTCGCAACTTAAATTCGCGGTC
>Ga0164313_10003935_pt1 | contig 13254 bp, 15 predicted proteins | sample GuaBasSedimGuay4_FD_113735 | JGI IMG/M metagenome (GOLD analysis project Ga0164313, IMG submission 113735) | Subseafloor sediment microbial communities from Guaymas Basin, Gulf of California, Mexico - Guay4, Core 4569-4, 0-3 cm | ecosystem: Environmental > Aquatic > Marine > Hydrothermal vents... | reverse complement strand
ATCTGATGCCCCTACAAAGTCACCTTTTTCATATTTATCAACACCGCCGTTTAGCGTAGAACGAGTTTGTGAAAAAGTAGCACCAAATAATAAAACAACAAAAACTACTGTCATTGCGAGGAGCCCAATGTTTTTTGGGCGACGTGGCAATCTTCCACAGATTGCTTCACCCAAAAAATGGGTTCGCAATGACACAATTTTATTAAACATAGAATTATTCTTCACTTCATTTCATCAAATTTAATTAACAATTTATTTTTTGTGCTCGATATAAAGAATTCGAAAACCAAAAGTAGAATCACGGGAATTAATAGATAATAGAATCGATCTTCATACTCTGTAATTCTTGTTGTTCCGAATTCGGTTTGCTCAAATTTAGATAAGTCTTCATAAACTTTATCTAGTTCATCTTCAGAATTTGTACCATGATAATAATTACCAGCTCCAGCATCAGCAATTTGTTTTAATGTTTCTTCATCCAGTTTTGTAAGTACTGTGTTACCATGCCTATCTTTTTTATATCCAACCTGAACACCGGATTTATTTGTAATAGGAATTGGTGCACCAATTGCTGATCCAAGTCCAATAGTAAATATTGAAATACCTTTACTTGCTGCTTCTTCGGCTACTTTTACAACATTACCTTCATGATTCTCCCCATCAGTAATAATTACAATAGCTTTCTTTGTTTCCTCTTCTTCCTTAAACGATTTCATAGCCAGCTTTACTGCTGGAATAATTGCAGTACCAGGTTGAGGGACAGTAGAAACATCGACTGCTGAAAGAAAAAGGTTTGCTGCAGCATAATCAGTTGTTAATGGAAATTGAACAAACGCATCACCAGAAAAAACAATTAAACCAATTCTATCACCACGCAATTTGTGAATTAATTTTGAAATCTCATGTTTTGCTTTTTCAAGTCTGCTTGGTTTAATATCCTCCGCCATCATACTAAGTGAAACATCGAGCAAAATGTAGACATCAATTCCCACCTGTTTTACTTCTTCAATTTTAGAACCAACTTGTGGATTCGCAAGCGCAATAATTAGTAAAACAATTGCAAATAGTGCCATGCTAAATTTAATTCCACCCTTTATACTACTACGCAAAGGGAGCAATAACTTATGCATTTTTGAATTTGCAAATTTATTTAGTGCTTGGTTTTTCTGTCTATGTGAAAACCAATAGACTAAAACCAATACTGGGATTAGATATAATAAATTTAAATACTCTATGTGTGCAAATCGAAACATTATTTTTAGTTTTTATTTTTATTAATTTTATTATTTATGGTAGTCGTCTTAAATAGGTTCGTGTTAACACCATTTCAAGCAAGAGTAACAGGAGACCAATTCCCGCCCAATTATAGAATAACTCTTTAGCATTCCTATAAGATGTAATCTCAACACGTGTTTTTTCCATCTTATCAATCTCTTTATAAATCTCTTCTAACTTTTCATTATTAGTTGCTCTGAAATAATGTCCATTAGTAATATCCGCAACTTGTTGTAGAATAGCTTCATCAATTTGAACCGGTACCATTTGATACTGTATTCCAAAAGGCGTTTTGAAGGGATAAGGAGCTTTCCCTTCGGAGCCAACCCCAACTGTGTAGACTCTTATTCCAAAAGTTTGTGCAATATTTGCTGCTGTTATCGGATCAATTTCACCTGCGTTATTAACTCCGTCCGTTAGTAAAATAATAATTTTACTCTTTGCTTTACTGTCCTTTAATCTGTTAACACCATTAGCAATTGCAAGTCCTATGGCGGTTCCATCCACAATCATTCCACTTTCAATTTCACTAAGCAAATTGCGAAGGACTGAATAATCAATAGTTAGTGGACATTGAGTAAAACTCTTCCCGGCAAAAACCACGAGACCGATTTTATCAGAAGTTCTTCCAGCTATAAAATCGTCAATTACTTCTTTAGCTGCCTCAAGTCTATTTGGTTTCAAATCTTCTGCTAGCATACTTCCCGACAGATCAAGCAAAACAGCAATATCAATCCCTTCAGTGTAGACGTTTTCACCAGTTGAAAATGACTGCGGGCGCGCAAGTGCAATAATTAAGAAAGTAATAGCAAGAGTCCGCAATAGAAAGGGAAGATGCACTAGTCTCTCTTTAAGTGTTGGTTTAATTGCATCAAATATTTTAAAGGATGAAAAAGTTACATCAGGGGTAAGTTTTTTATTTCGCTTCCAATACCAGAAAACCATTACTGGAATAATTGCTAATAAATATAGCACGAATGAATATTTAAATGTTACATCACCCAGCATTTACAACCTCTTCAGAAGAATCAACTGTAGCTTCCTTTTTTGTATCATTTACAATTAAATATGCTTCTTTCATCATATCTTCATTTACTGTAGGCATTGGTTGAAATTTTGCAAACTTAACCATATCTGCATTCGCAAGAAATTGCTCGGTCGTTATAATAACTTTTTCATTTACATCTTTCACTTTAAGATTTTCTATTGTCTCTTTTGTCGTCATTTCTAATGAAATGAAATCAAATCTATCTTCAAAATAATCTCGGACAATCCCCGTTACTTCAGAGTGATATTCTTTTACCATTCCATTCTGCCAAAGTTTTTGCTCATCCAATTCATTTAATTTTGTTATCGCCTTATCGTATGGCGGAATAACAATAACTGGTTTCTCAATCACTTTTCCAGATTTTTTCATCTGATAATATTTATATCCAAAATAGGATGCCACAAGTAGAGCCACTACCAATAAAGCAATAATTGATATAAGCACCCAATCAAGTGGGATTCGTTTTGGATCTTTCACATCTTGAATTTCAACTTGTTGATTCACTTCAACTGTACTTACAACAATATCGACGGGATTTACAAATGCGAATTGAGGATCTCCTCCATCAATTGTATATGGTATATGAAACGATGGAATTGTTACATCGCTCGAATCATATTTCGAAAATATAAAATGACGAAGTTCATAAACTTCACTCCCCTCATCTTTCTGAATAATTTCACCATTCTTAATAAAGATTAAATTATCAATGCTATCCTGAACCATTGGAATTATAACATTAATTCCCTTTTGGTACTTTAACTCAATAGTATAATCAATATAATCCCCAACAATATATTCTGTAGTATCTGTTGTAGCAAAAACTTTTATTTCCTGTGCAGAAATATTTTGCAACCCAGCGAAAAGTATTATCAATATTAAAGAGAAATATTTTTTCAAAGCATTTTATCCCGTTTTCTAAAAAAATTTGCTAGAGGTTTCACATAAGATTCGGCAGTATTTATTTCAATGGAATCCAATCTACTTTTCATAAATACAGATTTTCGTTTCGAATCCTGCAACTCTAATAAATCATCAAAACTATTTCGGAGAGTACTATTATTAGTGTCAATGTAACGAAGAGCGCCAGTTTCAGCATCCTTGAATTTTATCAATCCAGATTTTGGAATATCTGTTTCGCGTGGATCTTGCAATACAACACCAATTAAATCATGCTTCTTTCCAACAATATTTAATATTTTATCGTACCCGTCATCAATAAAATCTGAAATTAGAAAAGCAATACTTTTTCTTTTAATTGCATGATTCAAATACTCCAAAGCACCTTTAATATTGGTTGTATTTCCTTCTGGTTCGAATGATAGAATTTCACGGATAATTCTTAGTCCATGGCTTCTTCCCTTTTTGGGCGGAACGAATTTTTCTATTCTATCTGTGAAAAGAATCAACCCAACTTTATCATTATTTTTCATTGCAGAGAAAGCAAGAATAGCCGTAATCTCTGCTGCAATCTGTTGTTTAGTCTTTTCGACACTACCGAACATAAGCGAGCCACTCATATCAATAAGAAGCATTACCGTAAGTTCGCGCTCTTCTTCAAATATTTTAATAAATGGAGAGCCAGTACGTGCAGTTACGTTCCAATCAATTGACCGAATGTCATCACCAATTTGGTATTCTCTAACTTCAGCAAATTCCATCCCTCGTCCTTTAAAAGCCGAGTGGTATTCGCCTGAGAAAACCTCGTTGACAACATTACGTGTCTTAATTTCTATTTGTTTTACTTGTTTAAGTAATTCTTTTGTTAACATATTTTAATCTTTTTTAATAGCACGCGGATTGAACTGATTAAACGGATTGGTACTGATTCTTTTTAAATTTATTCTCAAAGACCATTCTTTTGAATTTCGCTTCTTCACCAAAATTCAATACTAATCCAACCTCTACATCCGTTGCCTTTAAATAATTGTATAACTGTGTTTCATGTTTCTTTAATAATTTTTCAACCGCTTTTAATTCAACAATGACTTTCTTCTCAACTAAAGTATCTGTAAAATATTCACCGACATTCTCATCATCATAATAAACATTTATTGGTTTCTGTCTTTCACTTTCTAGACTAAACTTATTAAGTTCAATAACCATAGCACGTTTATATACTTTTTCAAGAAACCCATAACCAAGTGTATTGTAAACATTATAAAAAGCTTTAATAATATTACTTGTTAATTCCTTTTGTAATATTTCCATGTTTAGCGCCCTCATTTTCATATATTCTTTTATCCGTTCCCATCGGTTAAATCTGTTCAATCCGAGTGTTATTTCTCAGTTAAGGAACTTCAACAGTATTTAATATTCTTTGAATAACATTTTCTGAAGTAATATCTTCAGCTTCTGCTTCATAGGTTACCGCAACTCTGTGTCGCAGCACATCCATACAAATTTCACGTACATCTTCTGGAATAACATATCCACGGCGTTTAATAAATGCGTTAGCTCTTGCGGCCAATGCAAGATTTATAGTAGCACGTGGAGAACCTCCGTAACTAATTAATTCCGTTAAGTCATTCAATCCAAATTTACCTGGATATCTAGTAGCAAACACTATATCCAATATGTATTGTTCAATCTTTTCATCAACATAAATATCCTGAACAAGTTTTCTACCTTTCAATATATCAGAGGGTGTTACTATTTTAGATATTTTTGGAATTGAGCCACCAACATTCAGTTTCATTATTGCTTGTTCTTCTTCACGAGTTGGATAAGTGATTTTTACCTTAAGCATAAATCTATCAACTTGTGCTTCTGGTAGAGGATACGTTCCTTCCTGTTCAATTGGGTTTTGTGTTGCGAGAACGAGAAATGGTTCATCCAATTTATAAGTCTCATGACCAATTGTTACCTGGCGCTCCTGCATTGCTTCAAGTAAAGCTGATTGAACTTTAGCCGGTGCACGGTTAATCTCATCCGCTAGAATAAAGTTTGCAAAGATTGGTCCCTTTTTAATTGTGAAGTCCCCTTCTTTTTGATTGTAGATCATTGTTCCAAGCAAATCGGCTGGAAGTAAATCTGGTGTGAATTGAATCCTTTGGAATTTTGCATCCATCGAAGACGAAAGTGAGGTAATTGCTAAAGTTTTAGCAAGTCCTGGTAAACCTTCCAACAGAATATGTCCGTTTCCGAGAAGACCAATGACAAGTCGTTGGATCATCTCTTTTTGACCAATTATCACCTTGCCAATTTCACTAAATAAGTCATCTACAAATTGACTTTCTTTTTTTATTTTTTCATTTAATTCGGTAATCTCCAATTTCGATTCCCCTTATTTTATGTTCAGATTTATAAATCAACTTTGCTTTTACAATCGATAATTATAAAAGTTTCACTAATAATTTTAGAACTTTTTACAGATTACCGATTATTTAAGAGGCAAATATAAAGATATTAATTGAGGTAGTGAAATGAATTCAAGTTAGATCTTTTATTAATTAGGCAGCATATCCGATTTAAATGGCAGATTAATTGGAATCTGAATTGCTGCATCGTTAGATTGGCTAAAATAGTATTAAGAAAATAGTATTTTGGGTCTATAAGATACTATCCAATTTCTGTTTAAATGATTTATGCTCTTCGAAAATAAAATACCCTGAAATCAGAACTATTATGGTTAAGGCAGAAGTAATTATTAATAATAAATCGTAACTGATTGGTAATGAAAAATTAGTAAAACTTTCTGCTAACTTCTCTTTTGCCGCATTAAAAAAAGATTTTGAAACTCCTTCGCCATCAGGTTTTGAGAATAAAATGAACCCAACAACCAACAGCATTGATACAGCAAAGGTTGAAATTATAAATTTGAATAATCCATTTTTCTTCTCTTTTTCTAAAACTGATTGAGTGATTTTTTCCATAATTAAATCAGTTGTATTTTGTGGCGCGTGTTCAATCTCTAACTTCTTTAAAACATTATCCACCATTTGATGAGCTTTAGTTTTACTTAAAAGTTTTTCATCCTTTTTAATTAGTTGATGTAGTTCATCTATTTCCGAACTACTCAATTCATTATCAATCAATTTATTTAATATTTCATCTGTTACTTCTTTCATAACAAAACCTCTTGGTAATTGTGCTTAAGGACCAATTTTCTTAACGCATTTCTGGAACGATGGAGCAAAACTTTAGCATTAACAATTGAAACTCCCAAAACATTGCTAATTTCATTTAATGATAAACCATCAATATAAAATAGAATAATTACGAGTGCATTTCGGACCGGTAATCTATCAACAATCTCCATAATATACTCATTATGATTTTCTGCCAGAGAATATATTTTATTGTCTTCATCACCTAAGTCAAAATGATCATCCACAGAACTCATTTCCATTACTATTTTTCTTTTTTTGCTTGAGATGATGGTTAATGCTGTATTATAAACAATTTTATAGAACCACGTAGAAAATTTAGCATCCCCTTTAAAATTAGAAAGAGAGTTAAAAACTTTCATGAATGAGTCTTGTAATGCTTCCTCAGCATCCATTTCATTCTTAAGCATCTTTTTTAGAAGTGTGAATGCACGATCTTTATACATATCAATAAGTAAAGCAAAATCGCCGTGATTCCCTTTTATTACTGATTTTAGTATTTCTTCTTCAGTTAAGTTTTTCATTTGTTTTAGATACAAGATTATCAGACACAAGATTTGAGACTTTTCTCAATACTAATTACAATCTTGTTCTTTTTACTCATTTAATACTTCTTCTCAGTTTAGAATTTGTTCATTTATACTTTTGACTACATTTAATCTAAAAGGTTACAGAAACAATTCTCAATTTATAATTATCAATTCACACTTAGTTTGTAACCTTTTAAAACAACCATTAGTCTTAACAACTGAAAATAAAAACAAATTGTATTTATTCATAATTATAATAGGAGAAATAAAATGGAATTCTTAATACCAATAATAATGTTTTTAGTTACCGGAGCTGTAATAGTAACATTTATCTTTTATAGATCACGTGAAAAACAAATGGTTATAGAACGTGGACTAGATATTGAATTTATTAAAGAGATTTTTAAGAAAAGAGAATATCCTTACGCTTTATTGAAAGCTGGAATAATTATTCTTTTCTTTGGATTAGGTTTGGGAATTGGTCTACTAATGCATGTCTTCACCGGTGTTGAAGAATGGATTCCTTTCTTGATCTTTGTCGGATCCGGTCTTGGATTTATTGCTGCTTACTACGCAGGGAGAAAAGCTGAAGAGAAAGATAAGAATAGTGGAATAGTGGAATAGTGGAATATATATTCACTTATTGATAGATAAAATGGAATAGTGGGAATTGCAATCAAAACCAAGAAAATTGAAAAACCACCATTCCATTTTCCACTTTTCCATAATTCCTATCCTAGTTTCTAATATCAAAAATATCTTCAAATTCATTACTTTCATTCTCTTTTCTAATTTTCTGTAACACCAACTCATTTCTCGCTCGTATTTCTTGGAGCCAACTTTTCACTTCCATTCTCAATATAAAACAATAGAAATAAAATGGTATAAGTCCGACAATTGTTAGAGCTGGAAAAATAATAACAGTGATAATTGTTGGAGCAACAATTATCACAACAAAAGAAATAATCCAGCCCTTTTTTTCTTCCTTATATAACACAAAAAGCATAAGAGGGGTAAAAAGAATTGCAGCTAGAAAAAGGAGAGGTAGGAAAATTGCAAATAACCAGCTTGCGAGATAAAGAATGGAAGATGAAATTTCATAATTTAAATACTTGTAAAGTTTTTCAAGTCTTCTTGTGTTTTCAAGAGTTGGAGTTTGTGAGTTTTCCATTTTGCCCTCTTATTTAATTTCTAATTCAATCGCTTCCTCAGAGAAAAATGGCTCTCCGTATTCTTTTCTAATCTGGAACCCATAATGTGCTGCCCTCGCTTCTAAAAATTTTATGAATTTTGGATCGCTAATAAAAGTAAACTCTCCTTCCACATCTGGATTAAAGAATTGTGATTTATATGCCCTCACAGAATCCATCTTAGTTTCAAAATGATCTGATATGTCGACAACAAATGAAGGAGTGAATTCGTAAGTCTGCATATAATAATATAATTTATCGGGGCGATGAATTTTCTGTTTCTCTCCATCCATTTCTGTTTCAATTTTCAGTAATCCTGAAAAAAAGACCGCCTCTTTTACAATCTTACTCGCTCCAATATGGTCTGGATGACGATCGTTAAAATATGGTGCAAAGATAATTCTTGGTCTATATTTACGTAATATTTTAACAACAGAATTTACAAATTCATCACTAACTTTAACTTTTCCATCAGGAACATTCAAATTCTCTCGCACAGAAATATTTAGGACTTTTGATGCTTCTGCTGATTCACTCCTTCTACTCTCAATTGTTCCATTGCTGCTAAGTTCCGCTTCTGTAAAATCAATAATTCCAACAGACTTCCCCTCAGATGTGAGTTTTGCTATAGTTCCACCCATTCCAAGCTCTGCATCATCTGGATGTGCGGCAAAAATTAATATGTCTAATTTCATTTATTCACTTTCTATAATTTCTTGTTTCTTCAAATATACTTATCTATATTTAGCAATACACAAACAACAATATAATATATAGTCCTGCTACACGCAATACCTGTATTGGAATGTTATAAAGCATTAAAATGAACAGAATATTATACATATTTACTATTGGATTTCTCTTTTCCTGTAATTCGAAAACAAATCAAAGTGACAGAAAAGAAACTGTAATTATTCACGACACAGTTAGAATAATTGAAAATAGATTTGATACCGTTTTTATTGAGAAGCAAAATGACTATGAGATATCTGATTTTTACATCCATGAACGACTTCCAGAGTGGTTTTTAAAAACTGACTTGATTAATGGAATTAAAGTATCAAATTGAAAATAGACTTAATCCACTTTATTTAGAAGGTGATTTTAATGGAGATGGACATATTGATTTAGCAATTCCAATAAAGGAGTTAGAATCAGAAAAAGTTGGATTTGCAATTATTCACGGAGAGACTAACGAAATTTTCATTGTTGGGGCAGGAACAAAAATAAAGAACGGACTATCGGATAATATGAACTACGTTGATATTTGGAAGGTGAATAGAAATAGAATAAACGAACCTGGACTTGATGAAAATGGTAATATTGACAAAAACGAACCTTTGATTTTAAAAAATCCATCTATCCAAATAGAAAAATCAGAAGTTGGAGGTGGACAAGTATACTGGAATGGAGTTGAATATGAATATTTTCATCAGACTTGTTGAATAATAAAAAACGTTCTACAACAACAAATATAGTGCATTTGGAAGATAGCACTAAACTTGCAGATGATAGTAATAAAGGAGCATAGTGATAAATTGAAAGATATGAGCATTAAAATGCCAAACGCACCATATTCAAACTGTTAGTAGTATAAGCACTATAACATAAATACTTAAAATACGATGATACTAAGAAAGCAATATAACAAATTGGAACGGATGGCATCAAAGTCTGGAATTATAGCATTATTTTTACTAGCTCATTCCATTTTGTTAGCGATGATGATATTCACATTTCCTCGGATTAATGCTAAAATGGGGACCGAAGCATTCGATCTACAAACTTTCGGATATTCACAGATTGATGCAATGCAAATGATTCATAATTTAGATCAAGCCACAACAAATTTCTATATTTTTCCTCAGCTATTCTTTCTTGATTTATTATATCCACTATTATTAGCGCTCTTTTTAAGTGTAGTAATTATTAGGTTATCAAACCTGGTAAATATTAACCCGAACCGCAGTTACTCAAATTTATTTATCCTCCCATTTATAGCTATGTTCTTTGACTATATGGAAAATATATTTATTTGGCAGATGATAACAAATCTTAAAGGATTATCCCCTTCTGTTTTTAAATTGGCAAGTATCTTTACACAGATGAAAGGGGCGTTCACTACTCTAAGCTGGGTTGTAATTTTAATCCTTATTGTGGTTTGGATTAAAAACAAATGGAAAAATAAAAAACATGCTGCCATTGCTGGATAGAGAAAATAGTACATCTGGTGATTTCTGGGAAACATTAGCTTCTAGCAATGCTGTCAACTTAAATCCTTGTTCCCGCAGAGCGGGATGATGCTCCTACACAGCTTGCCCCTATGGGGGAATCTTTTGCAGTTGAAGATTCCCGCCTGTCTGCCGTCAAGGCAGGATAAAAGCATTCGGGAATGACATTCGCAATAATATTTTCTTAAGTTGATATCATTACGTCTAGACTGCCATGTACCAATCGCTAGTGATATTTTACCAAAACATATTAAATAATATAGAAACTAAAAAAAGTTTGGTAAAATAATAGAATAGAGTCCCCTGGTATTTATCCAAGTTGCAATAATAAATTTGTTCCCTTCCATATTTATATCTGCTTCACCATATTGATGCCCGGCAAGATCAAGTTCATCAAAATGCATGTAACAAATTTTTTCTCTACTTAGTGAATAAAACGCAAGTTCACCATCAAAATAGACTCTATCTTCATCTAATAGCATTCTGAAGGGAGCAAATAATGGTATATCACTATATTCTTTCTCTATTGATTTTGTGGCGATATTATAAATAATCAGTTTACTGATGGGATAATTAACTTTTTCTAAAATTGCTAATTTATCCTCTTGACCTGGAACAACACAAATAAAATCTCCGCTAGGGTATAAGTCAGTGATCTCATTTGATTCTAAACTATAGGCTTTAATACCGCCATTCATTGATAAATAATAAATTGATTTACTATCCAAACTCCATGTTATTTCACCAATAGGGTACCCTCCAACATCTATTGGAACATCAGTTGTAGTTGAATCATCTTTGACAAAATCGTAATAACAAAATTCATAATTAGTTCCATTATTAAATAATATTTTGCTCCCATCAAAACTTGGAATAGAAACATGCATCTCGTTAAATTTATCAGATTCAAATCCACAAAAGTAACAATCCATTTGGAATGTATTATAATCTAATAACTGCACTTGATGCCTCGTTCCATGTGTTACCGATATCATTTTTCCGTTATAAATATTCGGTTCATAAAAAACATAGCCAGGATTTGATGATAATTCTTTTGGATCTGTTAACCAAATGAGAGTTGAGCACGATAATACAGAATTATCCTCTAATTTAACAGAAGCGATGACAGTATTATATCCAAAAAAGTTAAATTGAGTAATCAGAGTATCCTGAGCCGCGAGTGTAGTATCATAATTTTGATCAAATGTTAAATCGTATTTAATGCTAGAAATTTTTAGGGATGTGTCATTTAATACAACATTAAATTTGAAATCCGTAACTGTAGATCCAAATGTTGGATAATTTGATAATTCAATCTTCTCACTAAAAACTAATTCCTCGTATTTATTTGGATCAGTTCGTGTAACTTCAGGTGGTAATGAAGTTTCAGCACATCCAAATAACATAATACTTACTATTACTGATGAAATAATAGTTCTTAAAAATGAGTTATTCATAATCTTCCCTGCAATTTTGTTTATAATTAATCATATTAAATATAATATATTTGAAATCCTATGCTTGTCTTCTAAGTATATTCATTTATTTATTAGAATTCGAACTAAAAAAAGTTTGGTAAAATAACCTGATACAAAGCTCTAGCTCCACTCCAAGTTCCAATAATAAATTTGTTTCCATCCATATTTATATCAGCCTCTCCATACATATGGTTTGATAGTTCAAGTTCATCAAACTGTATGAAATAAGTTTTTTCTCTACTAAGTGAATAAAACGCTAGTTCACCATCAAAATAGACTCTATCTTCATCTGCAAGCATTCTAAATGGAGCATGAAATGGTATATCTGTATATTCTTTCTCTATTGAATTTGAGGCAAGATTGAAAATAATAAGTTTACTTTTTAAATTATTAACTTTTTCTAAAATTGCTAATTTTCCCTTTTGATCAGGAATAACACAAATATAATCTCCGTTATCATACAGAGGGGTAATATTATTTGTTTCAAAACTATAAGCCTTCATACCATTATTTGCATAACTTTCATCCACAGAAACATAGTAAATTGATTTACTATCCAAACTCCATGTTATTTGACCAGGAGGATACCTTCGAACATTTATTGGAATATCAATTACAGTTGAATCATTATTCACAAAATCGTAATAGCAAAAGCTATAATCTGTTCCATTATCAAACAATAATTTATCTCCATCAAAACTTGGGATAGATATATGCATCTCCAGAAATTTATCAGTTTCAAATCCACAAAAGTAACAATCCATTTGAAAAGTATTTAAATCTATTAATTGAGCTTGATGCCCTGGCCCGTGTGTTACCGATATCATTTTTCCGTTATAAATATTTGGTTCGTAATAAAAATTATTCCCTGCAGAGATTACTTTTACTTCTGTTAACCAGATAAGAGTTGAGCACGATAATACAGAATTATCCTCTAATTTAACAGAAGCGATGACAGTATTATATCCAAAAAGTTTAAATTGAGTTCTTAAAGTATCATGAGTTGTAAGTGTAGTATCATATTTTTGGTCAAAAGTAAAATCGTATTTAATGTTAGAAATTTTCAGAGATGTGTCTTTTAGCACAACATTAAATTTAAAATCAGTTACAGTAGATCCAAATGTTGGATAATTTGATAACTCAATCTTATCGCTAAAAACTAAATCTTCATAGATATTTGGGTCAACTGGTATAACTTTGGGTGGAGATACAGTATCGTCAGCACATGCAATTAATAGAATAGTTAGCATTATTAATGAAATAATAGCTCTTAAGAATGTGGTTTTCATAATCTTCCCTCACAATTTATTTATAATAAAAACACATTAATTCTAGTTTATTTTAATCGACTTCAATTACTCTTAAGACTTCCAACTTTGTAATTATAGATTCT
>Ga0164313_10003934_pt1 | contig 13254 bp, 9 predicted proteins | sample GuaBasSedimGuay4_FD_113735 | JGI IMG/M metagenome (GOLD analysis project Ga0164313, IMG submission 113735) | Subseafloor sediment microbial communities from Guaymas Basin, Gulf of California, Mexico - Guay4, Core 4569-4, 0-3 cm | ecosystem: Environmental > Aquatic > Marine > Hydrothermal vents >... | reverse complement strand
GTATACAATGTTTTTCATGATTCAGGGTTAAATTGAAATAAGGGTTAGGTTAGGTTAGGTTAGGTTAGGATTCGCGGCGGATGGATGCCCCCAGCTGGTTTAGCCGGGCATCAATTTTTTCATACCCGCGGTCAATTTGTTCAATGTTATCAATGGTGCTTTTGCCTTCAGCCGACATGGCAGCAATCAGCAGTGCCACTCCTGCCCTGATATCGGGCGACGACATGGAGGTGGCCCGCAAAGAAATGGAATGATCCAGTCCGATGACAGTGGCCCTGTGCGGATCACACAGGATAATCTGGGCACCCATATCTATAAGCTTGTCCACGAAGAATAGCCGGCTTTCAAACATCTTCTGGTGAATCAGGACACTCCCTTTGGCCTGTGAGGCCGTCACCAGTATCACACTGAGCAGGTCGGGTGTAAGCCCCGGCCATGGTGCATCCGCAATGGTCATGATGGCTCCGTCGATAAAAGTATTAATGGCATAATGATCCTGCGACGGTATGTGCAGATCATCACCTCGCAGTTCCATGGCAATCCCCAGCTTTTTAAAGGAGGAGGGGATAATTCCCAGCTGATTGAAAGCTACATTCTTGATGGTCAGCTCGGAACGGGTCATGGCTGCCAGGCCGATAAAACTTCCCACCTCAATCATGTCAGGAAGAATGGAATGGTCGGTTCCGCCCAGTTGATCCACCCCCTCTATGGTGAGCAAGTTGGATCCTATGCCCGATATTATGGCACCCATTCTGACTAACATTTGGCAGAGCTGCTGGATATAGGGTTCGCAGGCTGCATTATAGATGGTGGTAATTCCTTCGGCAAGCACACTGGCCATAAGTACATTTGCGGTTCCTGTAACCGACGCTTCGTCCAGGAGCATGTAGGTTCCTTTGAGGTTTGATGCATTCACCCGGTAGAAATTCTCCGCATGATCAAAGTCAAAGGTGGCTCCCAGTGCCTGAAATCCAAGAAAATGAGTGTCAAGCCTGCGCCTGCCTATCTTATCTCCTCCAGGCTTGGGCAAAACTGCCCTTCCAAACCTTGCCAGCAGTGGTCCAAGGATCATCACCGAACCCCGCAGCGAGGCGGACTGCCTGATGTACGTATCGGTCTGGAAATATTCCAGATCCACATGTTTGGCCTGGAAACTGTATGTTGTTTCAGCTATTTTTTCAACCTCCACACCCAGGTCTTCAAGGAGCTGAATTAATAACAGGACATCCTTGATGCGTGGCAGGTTATGTATGGTGATCTTTTCAGGGGAGAGCAAGGTAGCACAGAGGATTTGCAATGCTTCATTTTTGGCCCCCTGGGGAGTGATCTCTCCGCGGAGTGAATGTCCGCCCTCGATGATGAACTTGCCCATGGATCAGGATTGTTTTCTCTTCTTCCCTCCTCCTTTGTATTGCTTGCTCATGCTTTGCTTGGGGCGATTTTTGGCCAGGATATCTTTGGTCTCGGGAAGTTTCAATTCCGGGTTGATTTCCAGCTTGCCACCTGAGAGGGTTTTCATGTCCGTAAAAATTACCTCGTCGGTAACCGCTTCCCTGTTCCAGGTGAGGTAAGACTTTTTCATGTGGTAAGCAATCATTTTTACCAGGTCGTCCTTTTCCTGTCCTGCTTCAAGCTCAACAGCTTTTTGGATCATCAGTACGATGGACCTGCCATAATGCTTATACCTGATTTTGTGCTGACTGTATGCCACTCTATTGGGTTTGGTGGCCAGCGATTCTGCTGTGGGAGTGTCATAGGGGGATTCGATATCAAGATCAAAATCAGATATAACTGCCAGGTGATCCCAGAGTTTATGCTTGAAATCATTTACATCCCTCAGGTGTGGGTTCAAATTTCCCATCACACCAATAACCGTGCGTGCCGCCTTGTTCCTCTCATCACGGTCCTCAATGGTCTTGATGTGGTTGACCATTTTCTGTATGTTTCTGCCGTACTCAGGCAGGATCAGCTTTTTACGGCTGGAATTATAATCGTATGCCATTGAATTTATTTTTTACAAAAGTACTTCTTTTAAATTAATCTGGGCAACATTCACCTTGCAATTACTCCACCACCCGCAGCTTGGCGAACTTCAGGAGAAGCTGTTTGGTACCCACAGGGAACTGGACAGTAGCTTTTACATTGGAATCTGCACCCTCCAGATGGTGTACCTCCCCAATTCCGAAGCGGGGATGCTCCACCCTGGTTCCCACCTTGATCATACCGGGATCTGAAGGCACAAAATCTTTGGGAGGGGGTTGGGTAATCCTTGACGCCTGGTCCACATTCACCAGTTTGCGGCCACCGGTCTCTACTTTTGATGGCGGCTTGCGTTTTTCCATGGCTTTGCGGTAGGCTGCAGGAACAAATTTTTCTTTTGGGGGCTGTTGGACTCCTTCTCCTGGAAGTACCGGGTAGAAATCGGGTGGCAGCTCCAGGTATTTTGCATCAATCTCTTTAATAAATCGACTTGGATCGCAACTATTCTGGATCCCCCACTTGTATCGAAGAGCCGCATATGTGATCAGTACACTCTTTTCAGCACGGGTGAGTGCCACGTAAAAAAGCCTTCGTTCCTCCTCCAGGTCCTTGGGATTGTCAATGCTCATCTGTGAGGGAAACAACTCCTCCTCCACTCCCGCTATAATCAGGTGTTTAAACTCCAGCCCCTTGGCCGAGTGGATGGTCATGATGGTCACCTTGTTCTTGTCTTCATCCTTTTCATTATCTGCATTGGTCATCAGGGTCACAGACTGCAGGTAATCCCCCAGGGTCATCTCCCCTTCCTGCTCCAGGTTGTCAGTGAAATCTTTGATCCCATTCAGAAGTTCTTCCACGTTTTCAGATCGGCTCACATTCTCCGGGGTCTGGTCCGATTTCAGATCCTTGATGATTCCTGCTTCATTGGCCACGGTGTAGGCCAGGTCGAAGGCTTCCATCTCGTGCAGTCGTTGCTGAAAGCTCTTCATCATTTGCACAAAACCCTGCAATTTCACCAGGGTACCCTTGTTGAATCCCAGGTTCACCTGGTCGAGATGTATAAGCACATCCCAGATATGCGAGTCCAGCTTCTCCGCATACCCGTTCAACTTTTCAAGGGTGGTCTTTCCAATCCCCCGCATGGGGTAGTTGATGATCCGTTTCAGTGACTCGTCGTCCCTGGGGTTAACCGTAATGCGGAAATAAGCCAGCAGGTCCTTGATCTCTTTGCGCTGATAGAAAGAGAGGGAGCCATAGACCTTATAGGGAATGTTCATCCGGCGAAGGCTCTCTTCAAATATTCGTGACTGGGCATTGGTCCGGTAGAGAATGGCAAAATCCTTGAATTCAAGTTGGTGCCTGAAACGCAGGTCCGAGATGTGTCCCGCTACCAGGTAACCTTCCTCGCGATCGTCCTTGGCCTTGACCACACGAATGGGTTCACCCGGCTCATTCTTGGAAAAGATCTCCTTGGCAATCTGCCCCCGGTTCTTTTTAATAATACTGTTGGCTGCCTTGACGATGGTCTGGGTGGAACGGTAGTTTTGCTCCAGTTTGTAGATCCGGTAGTCGGAATAGTCGTTTTTGAAGTTGAGGATATTCTCAATCCGCGCACCCCTGAAGGAGTAGATACTCTGTGCATCATCTCCAACAACGCAAAGATTCCGGTGGATCTCAGAAAGTTTTTTAACAATCAGATACTGGGAATAGTTGGTGTCCTGGTACTCATCCACCAGCACATAATCAAATGATTCTCTGTACTTATCCAACACTGCCGGGTGATCTCTGAATAACAGGTTGGTCTGCAACAGCAGGTCATCGAAATCCATGGCTCCAAAATGCTTGCAACGCTTCACATACCTGTCGTAGATCTCCCCCAGCTTCGGGCGACGTGCCATCTGATCACGCACCTGGTATTCACCACTGCTCATATAAGTATCCGGGGTAACCAGGTTATTTTTTGCTGCAGAGATCCGTCCAAATACCTCGGCAGGTTTGTAAATCTTTTCATCCAGGTTGAACTCACGGATGATGGTTTTGATCAGGCTCCGCGAATCGATGGTGTCATAGATTGTAAAGTTGGAGGGGAATCCCAGCACCTCTGCCTCTTTTCGCAGGATACGTGCAAAAAGGGAATGAAATGTACCCATCCACAACCCCCTGGCCAGGTGGGGATCAACATGTTTGGCAATCCTCTCCTTCATCTCACTGGCAGCCTTATTGGTAAAGGTCAGTGCCAGTATCCTTGAGGGAGGAACTCCCAGTGAAAGCAGGTATGCGATCCGGTAGGTAAGTACCCTTGTCTTTCCGGAGCCAGCACCGGCAATAACCAGTGCCGGACCTTTATGGTTTAGCACTGCTTCCTGCTGCGACTCATTTAATTCCTTCTTTATTGCTTCCACACGATCCTCATTTTAAACGGCCGACTAAGATAATATATGTAAATGGAATATATCCAACCCAAATTGAATGGTCTCGTATAAAGTATTGCACAGTTTTACTAAAAGTTGCATTTTTACGCTCTTTCTGAGCATATAATATTTTAGTAATTATTCGTTTATAGTGTAAACCATAAGAATGTCATATCCCGTACCGGTTCATAAATTACTTTTTGCAGTATTGATTCTATGCCTTGTCTCCACATTTACAACGTCGGCACAGATCACTTCTGCCACAGCCAATCGGGTGGACTCGCTTGTTTACCCGGTAAGTCCGGCTAAAGATCCTCTTTTTATTTTTTACCAGACACACCAGGGTTTTGTTCCCGGGAGCCTGACAGCTACATTGCCTGGTACAGATCTCTACAATTTTGACTGGAGCAAATACAATCCTGCCATCTACGGATTTGATCCTCCTTTCAGTTCTGATACAGATATACCAACTTCCACAGTCCTCAACCTTGAAGAGGGTGGTTACAGTGTAAGGGTCTGGAACGGGACCACCACAGATATCACCATGGTGGCTTGGGTTTTGCAGGATCATTTGCAAACAACCGTTGAGAAAACCGAAGATGATCTGCTTCCCTCATATAAATTTACCTGTGATTTCGTGATAATATCCGGGGCTGTCTCCCCCGACACACTTTTCTATTATGACCTTGTCTCCCATGATCCCATTACCCAGGTGGCCGACTACAGGTTCAAATGGACCTCTGATAACAGCGAATTGAAGATTCCAAACGACACCACCGTGCTGGATCCGAACATCACCTTTCAACCACCATATGAAGATACATGGTACATTTTGACTGCAACAGATGAATATGGGATGGTGGATGTGGACTCGGTGTTTTATATAAGCATTCAGACTGCCGCAGAATTCACCCTGGAGTACTGGGACAAGGTAGCCAAAGTATTTGATCCCGATTTAAATGGAGATTGGAGCAATCCCACCGATGAAGAACCCACCGGAAGTACGGATGCCAGGCTCACGGTGAAGTTTATCAATGAATCGAAAAACGGAGCCACTTTCGAGTGGGTTTACCTGGATACCCTGGGTGGCATCAAAGAGAATGAGACCACTTATGACCTGGAAGCAAACACTGAATTTACCTATGAAAGAGCCGATGAATATTTCTACCCCTTTATGGTTTCCACCAGTGAAGAGGGCTGCATCGACACCTTTAAGCTTGACGAGCCCATTTTTGTGCAACCTGTTGATTTGAGGATCCCCAATGTATTTACTCCGAATGCAGATGGGACCAATGATTATTGGGTCTTTAAGCACCAGTCCCTGGCCCGTTGCAAGGTGGCCGTTATGGACCGCACCGGGAAAGTGGTTTACAAAATTCAAATCGAAGATATTTACACCTGGGAGGGTTGGGACGGAAACATGCACGACAGCAACCGCACGGCCCCGGAAGGGCAATACTACTTTGTGGTCGAGGCACTTGGTTATGATGGGGTCGAATACAGAGATCCCTACATCTATGACAGCTGGAAGATTTTTGGCGGCAGCGGCAACACCGACCAGGACCCGGGCACTGATCCGGGGCAAACTCAAGAAACGCAATACACGGGCTGGTTATATCTCTACCGGCACAAAGGAAGTTTTTAGTCCTAAACCTGTACGCTGGTTCATTTGAGATTCTCTAACGTCTTTTGTTAAGAATCTCTAACGTCTTTTATTAAGATTCACTTACGTCTTTTGTTAAGAATCTCTAACGTCTTTTATTAAGATTCACTTCGATTCCTCCCTCTCTGGCGAACTTGTTGAGCCTGTACTTGAAGGTGAGCATCACGTATCGCCCGATGGTATTGGACCGGGTCTCACGGAGGTAATTTAACTCACTGACCCGGTTAATGATCTGGTTCTTATCCAGAAGGTCGTGGCCCGAAAGGGTAAGCACACCCCGGTTATGTGCCAGGAAGTAATAGCTGACCTCAGCCCTGAGCAGGGGAACCAGTGTGGTTTGATCATAGCCCAGATCCGAATACCCGGTTACGTCTGCGGTGATCTCTGCATTCCATTTCTCACCGGGCGTATACCGGAGATCAGCAAACCATGATAAATCGAGGTATTGATTATTAAGCGAAGCCTGAATATCATAACTGGTATTGGTCAGGGTAGCTCCTATTCCCGATTCCACATCCCATTTTTTCTTCTTTCGGTTGTCTGCACTGAGAGAGTACCTCTGAGTCACAGTATTATAGGAATTATCTACATCATTGATCATGCTTAACCCCCGGTTCCAGCCCAGCTCTGCATCAAAACTCACCTTGATGCCCAGCTTGCGAATGGGTGTGGAAAAGTCCAGGTTTGCCCTGGTATTGTAATCCCAATCCACATTGATAAGGGTGTTTACCTGGGTCAGGTTATCAGTAACCACAGTGGACCAGTTGATTTTATTGCTGGTATATCCCCCACTCAGGGCCATCATCAGCGAGGTAAACGAAAACTGGTCAAAAATGAGCCAGTGGGCCATAACCCGGTGGTTGTATTCCGGACTCAAAGCCGGATTTCCATAGTAAATGGAAAGTGGATTCAGAGTGTTGGGAACCGGCAACAGCTGACTGGCGGTGGGTATATTCACAGAGGAGTTATACATCACGCTAATCTTTCTGCCGGTAATTCTTGAATAATCCCATGAGACCATAGGTACAAAGTAGGTGTAGGCCGAGGTGGGATACTGAACCTCATTCAGGCTGGTCTCCAGGTTCCCCAGCTCGGTTATCATTCCCAGGGTAAGCTGTGATTTTTCGGTGTTGTACTTGAGATTGATTGCCGGTCTGATCCACCTGTATTCTTTTTCGAAGGCAGGGCTGATTGAATCCACCGGTTCCATCTCGCCGGAGAGCAATCCATGGACCCGGTCCAGGTGTTCGTTCCTGCTCCCCATCCTTACCCAGGGTGAAATATAGAGACCCTTTGCAATTCGTTGTGTAAATGAAGCCTCCAGGGAATAATTAAACTGGTCCGTTCGGTTATTCTGAAACTGGTTAATTCCATAGGTCTGGGAACTATCTGCATACCCTGTCTCACTGTTAACGAATATGTCCTGAAGGCTTTTGTCAAATCCAACTCTGCCGGAGAGCTTTAATGTTGATTTACGCTGACCAAACATCCGGGAATAGGTTCCCAGCAGGTTTCCGGAAGACCTGTCCGACTGCTCCTCCCTGTCACTTAATTGCCTGTTTACCAAGTCACCTCCGGAAATATTCTCTATCTCCATGAAGCTCTCCAGGTTGTTATTCGTCAGGGCTAAATTGCCATCGAAGATAAGGTTGTGGGTAGAGTCCAGTCGCCTTCTGAGTCCAAAATTAAGACGGTGAGCCATATCCCTGGTCTGCTGCTCCAGTTGATTGGCAGTGTTGTAGGAACCTTCATCTGTATATTGTTCTGATAGGGTTGATCTTTCCACCTCTTTCTGGCTTCCATTGATCAGGTAACTGATGTAAGTACGGTTGTGCTGATTGGTGGAATAGGAAAAGTTGAGACCTCCGGCCCCGGGAGTAGTGAGTCCTTCAACGGGCTGACCAAAATTGACCGGGAAATTATCATCCGAAGTGATTTTTATCTGAGCCGATCCGCTACCCCCCATCATGGCCCTCAAGCCTCCGCTAAAGTCCATATAGTCGCTGAATGAAAACCCGTACTCATTTACATTATTGATCATCCCCAGTGCAGCCACCTGGATTTTATCCGTAAAATGATATGCTTTTGCGCTGGCTTTGAAATGATTCCCGGTACCATATCCACCCAGCAGATCTCCAAATACGCCGTTCTTCCGGTCCTCTTTCAGCTCCAGGTTTATGGTCTTATTCCTGGTACCATCATCGATACCGGAAAATTCGGCATCATCCGACTTTTTATCATACACCTTCACCTGGTGAATGGCATCAGCAGGTATATTCCGGGTGGCCACTTTGGGGTCATTCCCGAAGAATTCTTTGCCATCTACATACAATTTGTTCACATCCTCTCCAAGGGCCTTGATATTCCCGGCCCGGTCCACTTCAATCCCCGGAAGCCGTTTAAGAAGGTCTTCGGTAACTGCATCGGGTTTGGTTTTAAAAGCAGCTGCATTATACACGATCGTATCGCCGCTGAATCCCAGGGGGACCGCCTCACCAACCACTTCAGCTCCTGCCAGTTCAACAGGCAGGGGTGCCAGTACAAGATCCCCAAGATCAGATCCCCTTTCCCTGGGAATATCCACCGGGCTGTAAAGCGAACTGAATCCAATAAACGAGGCCTGCAAAAGGTAGTTGCCGGCTTTGATGTTATTGATTTCAAATCGCCCCTGCCTATTGGTTATCCCAAAGAACTCCATGGTGGAGTCGGCCGGATCAAGCAATACCACTGTTCCGGAGGCCAGCGGGCGCACTTCATCATCATACAGCTGGCCTGATATGCTGTGGGTCTGGCCATAAAGCTGCAATGCCAGGAAAACCTGGATAACAATAAAAAAGGATCTGAGCTTCATCTGAATCTACGCTTGGACCTATTTCTGGACCTCTATTATTGGACTTCTATTGTTGGACCTCTATTGTTGGACCTCTATTGTTGGACCTCTATTGTTGGATCTTAATTACAACAGTGTGGCCACCACTGATACCTCCTTCGGCCCCCATCTCTTTCATTTTCTCTTCCACAATGGCATGAAACTCTTCTTCGGTCACCTTCTTTCCTTTTCCAGGCTTTGTCAAAACTGCTTTGTCCAGCTCCTTGAGCTCAATACTGGTGGCACTAATCACAAACTCACCTTCATTCACATCCACTGCAAGTACAAGTCCCGGCAGGTTCCCAAATTTACCCGGGCCAGCATGAACAGCAATACCGGGGGCAAACCAAACATGTATTTCCTGGTCTTCCTCATTAGTTATTGCTTCCTGGCAGGGATACTCCAGAATAATCTTCTGTCCCCCGGTGAGCTTCCACTCTCCTTTCTTGAGTTCACTCTCGATCAGGAACAGCCTGGACATAAACTCTTTCTGCTCGGTCTGCTCTCCTTTATCAAGATCTGTAAATACCTTATTTTCGGGCTGAGCCATCTTAATCATCACAGAACCGCCACCTTCCATCTCCATGGCCTCCTCCACATTTTCAGTTTTAAAATTCTCGTACAGGGCTGCCTCTTCAGAGAAATGAAGAATCTTCTCCGATTTTTGCTCCTTGGGCAGGGCATGCGCAAATTGTGCTGCATCACCCTCCAGCTGGATATCCAGCTGCATAACTTGCTCATAAATGACAGATCCCGATAATAGAAATCCATTGTTTCCCGATTGTGCCATCACCAGTGTTCCGGTGAGCAGGGGAAGAAGTAATAGCATTGATTTTTTCATTGGATGTTGTATTTGATATTTAAATTGTTTCATGGTAGAATATGGATCAAAAATAGAAATCTCCTGAGTATTTCCTGGTTAATCCAATGCCAAACAAGGTTAATTAAGGTTAAGAGTGGAACCACCTTTCCAACTGGCTGTTATATTTGTACCGTGGTGAGTACAAGGAAATCGAAAAATGGTTGGATGGTGGCTCTGATGATCAGCAGCCAGGTTCTGCTCATGTGCTTCATGGCTTACTGGCTGGTTAGCCAGTATGAGGAAGAGGAAGCCCAACTTCACAAACAGCTTGAAGAGGAATATTTGTCCACTTACGATCAGCTGCTTGACTCCATGCTGATGACCCATCTGATTGCTCCCACATTAAATGATTCAATGAGGGTCCGGTTGAATATTACAGAGAACCTGCATTTCACTGAGAATCTGAATTCTCAATTTCGGCATGACACCGGTGCCTCCCATGTGATTGTGAAACATCTCAATATGGATAGTCTTGGGGATCCTGAAATTATTACCGTCAGAATTGAAGGGGAACCTGACCATGATTCCTCTTTTTTAATTAGCCCTCACAGTGAAGAGATGCTGGTGCGGAGCGTAAAATTATTCATCAGCGAAACCGATAAGTCTTTCCGATCCGATCCCAAAATGGGTGCATTTTTCCTGGAGATCGATTCTGCGAAATTTAAATACCATTTGAATGAATCCATTCAACGGATGGGAGCCAATTTTTACCTTGATTGGGTGGACAAAAATGGCACTGGTCCTGACAATGGAAATAGTCCTGACAATGGAAATAGATTATCACTAAGTGGCAGTCCGGAACAAAAGATGCCGGTATTTACAGTAAGTCAAATCCGGGGATATCTGCTGCGTTCCATTTTGCCTCAAATATTATTTGGATTGATCCTGCTGGGCTTATCCGCTTCGGCCCTTCTGTTTGTCTACCGTAGTTTAAGGAAGCAGGTGATCCTCAATGAGCTCCGGGAAAATTTTATAGGCAACATCAGTCATGAACTAAAAACCCCGGTCTCCACAGTGAAAGTGGCCCTTGAAGCCCTCAGAACCTTTGACTTCAAAAAGGACCCGAAAGTAACAGGTGAGTACCTGAAGATGGCCTCCAGTGAAATGGATCGATTGGAAGGTTTGGTGGAGAAAGTATTGCAGAACCAGGTACTGGAGAATCAGGCCATGATGCTTCAAAAAGAACGTTGTGACCTTAACCCCATGGTCCGGAGGGTCATCATTTCCCTGCAACCCCAGGTCGAAAAGCAAAACGCCAGCATCAGTTTTCCGGTTACCGAAAAATCTTTTAATCTGTTTGTGGATCCGGTCTATGTGGAAAGTGTGATTCTGAACCTCTTGGATAACAGCCTGAAATATGGAGGGCCCAGCCCAAAGATCAGCATAGTGATTAGCAGGCAGCAGGGTGGCATCTCCCTGACAGTGGCGGATAAGGGCCCGGGTATCCCCCCTGAATTTAAAAACCAGATATTTGATAAATTCTTCCGGATCCCTTCAGGGAACCTTCACAATGTGAAAGGATATGGACTGGGCCTTAATTTCTCTGCCCTGGTAATGGCTCAGCATGGCGGCTCCATCACTGTGAACAACCTTCCGGATCTGGGTTGTGAATTTACCCTTCATTCCCCCCCCGAGAACGCATGAAAACAAAATTGCTTTACATAGAGGATGAGCAACACCTGGGGAAGATCGTCAAGGAAACCCTTGAAAACCAGGGTTACAAGGTATTGTGGGAGACCGATGGATCAAAGGTGATGAGACACTTTCAACAATTCGAACCAGATATCTGTGTGGTGGATATCATGCTGCCCAATGTGGATGGATACCAGTTGTGCCAGCAGATCAAATCCCAAAGGCCCAACCTTCCGGTACTTTTTCTTACTGCAAAAACCGAAACGGCGGACCTGGTCAGGGGATTTGAAGCAGGAGGTACCGAATACATCAGAAAACCCTTCAGCATTGAAGAATTAATTGTGCGCATTGAAAACCAGCTTAATCTGAATAAAAGCTCTAATCCTTCACACGGCTTATTGAATGAAGAGATTAAACTGGGAAGCTATACCTATTTCCCCCAAAGGTACGAGCTCGCTTCTCCTGAAGGATTGATCAGGCTCACCCAGCGTGATAGTGAGATCCTGTCTCAACTGGCAGGCTCTGTAAACCGTGTTCTTGACCGCAAGCAACTGCTACTCTCGGTATGGGGGGATGACTCCTTTTTCAATTCGCGCAACCTGGATGTATACATCCGCAAGCTCAGGGATTACTTTAAACACGATCCCCGAATCCGCATCCAGACCCTTAAAGGGAAGGGCTATCTTTTTATGGTAACAGAATGATGATTGGTGAGACTGATGTTGTAGAATCGCAACATTTACCATGCCTCATTTTTCCTGCTTATGACAAAATGTCAAATCCCATGCATTGGCTCAATATTTGACTTATCAGGGAGAGTTTATTGAACATTATTATTGAAAACAGCCATGGTAAAAAAGTCAGATAAATCAGAAAATACTGGTAACCAGAAGGATAGAAAGATCGAGGTTGAGGATAAACTGAACGAAGAACAGGTTCAGGAAGAGGTCGATCAGGAGGATGCAGCAGAGCAGGAGGAAGAAAAGGAAGAAGAAGAGCCAAAAAGAGAGCCTACAGCAGAAGAAAAACTGGCAGAATTGCAGGATAGATACCTGCGACTGACTGCCGAATATGACAATTTCAGGAAAAGAACCCTGAAGGAGAAAATTGATCTGCAAAAAAGCGGCAATGAGAACCTTCTGAATGCACTTCTGCCTGTAGCTGATGATTTCGACAGGGGGTTGCAGTCCGTGGATGAAGCCAAGGATATTAATGCGATCAAAGAAGGGCTCAAACTGATCTCCGGGAAATTCCAAGGATTCCTTGCCCAGCAGGGAGTGAAAGAGATAGAAGCAGTTAACAAGGTATTTGACACGGACCTGCATGAAGCCATCACCAAGATCCCGGCTCCTACCAAGAAGCTCAAGGGCAAGGTGGTTGATGTTATTCAGAAAGGGTACATGCTAAATGAAAAGGTGCTGCGCTACTCAAAAGTAATCATCGGGGAATAAGCTAAGTCTATGGGTAAAAAAGATTTTTACGAGATACTGGGAGTATCAAAGAATGCTTCCCAGGAGGATATAAAAAAGGCTTACAGACAGCAGGCTATTAAGAACCATCCGGATAAAAATCCAGGTGATGACGCTGCTGAGGAGCGATTCAAAGAGGCTGCTGAAGCCTACGAAATACTTTCTGATGATCAGAAGCGCCAGAAATACAACCAATTTGGACATTCGGCATTTGAGAATGGTGGAGCAGGTGGATTTGGCGGTGGCATGTCCATGGATGATATCTTCTCTCAATTCGGTGATATTTTCGGAGGGTTTGGCGGATTCAGTGGTTTCGGCGGATTCGGTGGTGGTGGTGGTGGTTCACGGGGTGGAGTAACCAAAGGATC
>Ga0164313_10003933_pt1 | contig 13254 bp, 11 predicted proteins | sample GuaBasSedimGuay4_FD_113735 | JGI IMG/M metagenome (GOLD analysis project Ga0164313, IMG submission 113735) | Subseafloor sediment microbial communities from Guaymas Basin, Gulf of California, Mexico - Guay4, Core 4569-4, 0-3 cm | ecosystem: Environmental > Aquatic > Marine > Hydrothermal vents... | reverse complement strand
GATCTGGTTCAAGAACGCGACCACCTGTTCGGACTTCACCGCCCGCGCCGTCCCTGCAATCCTCAGCGGCAGGCTTCCGGTAGAAACTTCAAGCGCACACTGGAGTTCCTGGCCTGACAACCTGTTCACACTGCTCGCTCCAACGCATGACGTCGACGCCGCCGAATGGGTCACCTCGATGTGCCCGCCCGACCTGGGCCGATCGTTGCGGCAGGGTCCCAAGCTTACCCTCCTGCTCAGCGATGCCGGCCTCGTCTACGCACACGCAGTTCTACCACAGCCGCTGCGTCGCAAATTTCCCTCCGTTAATCATGGATGGCGGGCCTTTGGTCATGGGGGGCAGGGTGTGCTGGGCGAGGGGACGCTGGGCCAGAAGACGGCGCACATTGACTCGTTCATCGATCGCATCGGCGCAGGCGACAGCCCGTCCTTCGCCTTCCTGCACACAGTGCTGCCGCATCGCCCCTACGCGCTGTATCGCTCGGGCAAGTACTACTCGGCCACAGGCTCGGAGCCCGGCGGCCGTACGGAAAAGGCCAGGCGCGTGCCCGGCGATTGGGTCAACGCCCACGCTTACCAGCGCCACCTTCTGCAGGCCGCCTACGTTGACAATCGCCTCGGCGACATCCTTGAGCGCTGGCGCGACGCCGGTCTCTATGATCAGTCCCTCATCGTGGTCGTCTCCGACCACGGTGTCAGCTTTCGCCCGAAGGAGTTCGCCCGTCATTTCGCCGACACGAATGCCGCCGAGATCCTGCCGGTCCCGCTGATCATGAAGCTGCCTGGCGGGGCACGAGCGGGCGAAGTGTCGATGCGTGCGGTAGAAACCATCGACATCCTGCCGACGATCGCGGGTCTGCTGGACATCGAGCTTCGGTTTCCGGTCGATGGTGCGAGTGTGCTCGATGATTCAATAGAGCCACGCGCAGCACGCAAGGTCGTCGGGGACCGCACGGGGGAGATACACGAGTTCGAAGAGAGCTTTGTGGATGGTGCGCAGAAAATCGCGATGCGCCGCATTTCGATGTTCGGAGAGTCGCAGACAGAGCAGTTCCACCACGGCGATGAATACGGCCTCATCGGACGGCGTATCGACGAGTTCGAGATTGTGCCAGATGGATCATCCGGCTTCGGTGTCAGCTCACCGGGGATCATCTGGATTGGTGAGGACGACGAGATCCTTCCGGGCGAGGTCTTCGGCTTCGTAAGTGACGCCCGTCGCTGGAGGAGCGACAAACTGATTGCGATCGCCGTCGACGGGGTGATGCGCGTGACGACAAGCCCCTACCAGCCGTGGGAGGAAGAACAGTCCGCGGTCTGGTATGCCCTGCTTCCGGAAAACTTGCTGGGACCGGGAGAGCACGAGATCGAAGCGTACCGGGTCCTGGGCGGTGCGCAGGGGATCAGGTTGCAGCGATCGCAGTCTGGAGATCTTGCGCCCTCTTACCTTGGACGTCCGCTGGGGCGCGAGGTCTATCTGGGGGTCGATACCGTCGGCATCCTCGAGGGCAAGCGGCACGCAGAAGACTATGTCCGACTCGAAGTCCCGATGCGGGACGATGAGCATCCGACTTCGCTGCGCGTGCAAATCGAGGCCATGGACGAGTGGGGCACCGACATGACAATCCATGTCAACGGCGCTCTGCTCACCGAGCAACGGATAGGGGCGGGAGACCACCACGAGTCGTTCGTACTCGATGACCTGGTTCCGGGCGCTCCAGTTCGGATTGAGCTTCGGGGTATCCCGCTCTCGCTGGACGCGGTGTCGGACTGGACCTTCGGTCGAGTCGAGATGCGACTGGAATAATGGCGACGCCGCGGTCATTGCGTGTCTGCTACACCGGCCTGGTCATCGGCGGCAACATCGTGGGGGTCGCAGACGGGAGTTGGGGCGTTATCAAGACTCGGTTCCAGTGAGCGACGTCAGCCTCGCGTTGCCTCTTTCAGCTCCCCCGCCAGCTCGCCTACTTCGCGTATCATCGCGTCGGCATCGCCCAGGTTCGCTTCGATGCGGCGAATCAGTGCCGACCCACAGATTGCACCGTCGGCCCCGGCAGAGATCACCGCACGCACATGTTCTGGCCGGCTCAGGCCGAATCCGACAAGCAGTGGCAATCCTGCTTGTGAGCGCAGGCGCTGCAGGGTGGGGGCAAGGGCGCCGTCCAGCTCGGCCTGCTCACCGGTGATGCCCACCCGAGCCACTACGTACAGGTAGCCGTCGGCCAGCTTCCGCACCTGGCGCAGGCGATCGGCGGAGGTGAGTTCCGAAGCGATGAAAACGGGCGCGATGCCTTCCGCACGCGCGGCGGCCGAGAGTGCGTCCCCTTCTTCCACGGGCACGTCGGCCACGAGCACCGCATCAACACCGGCCTGACGCGCGCGGGCCATGAAGGCCTCGACGCCACGGTTCAGAACGAGGTTGTAGTAGAGCAGCAACGCCACGGGCTTGTCGAAGCGCCGATTCACTTCGTCCAGGTAGTCGAAGCAGTCGTCGGGCGTCACGCCTTGCGACAAGGCCCTCTGGTCGGCGGCCTGGATGACCGGCCCGTCGGCTGGAGGATCGGAAAACGGAAAGCCGAACTCGAGCATGTCCGCACCGGCATCGACCAGGGCTTCGGTGAGCTTCATGGAGGTCGCCAGATCCGGATCGCCAATGACGAGGAAGGGCATGAACACGCCTTCGCCACGCGCCTTGCAGGCCGCGAAAGTCTCGCTCAGCTGGTTCAACCCAGGCCCTCCGCATGCATGGCTGCGATGGCGTGCTCGAGGTCCTTGTCGCCCCGCCCGCTCAGGTTGATGACCACGCAATCCTGCGCGTTGAAGCTGCGCCCAAGCACCCATGCGATGGCGTGGCTAGATTCGAGAGCCGGTACAATCCCCGTGTGCTCGCACATCCACTTGAATGCTTCCAGGGCCTGCCGGTCGGTCACCGAATCGTAGCTGGCGCGGCCGGTATCCTTGAGGTGGCTGTGCTCGGGCCCGACACCCGGATAGTCCAGCCCGGCCGACAGCGAATGTGCTTCCAGGATCTGTCCATGCTCGTCCTGCAACACGTAGGAAATGGAGCCGTGCACACAACCGGGTCGGCCCTCGCAAAGCGTGGCGCCATGCCGTCCGGTCTCGATGCCCTCGCCGCCGGGCTCCACGCCGACCAGCGCGACCGCAGAGTCAGGCAGGAATGCAGTGAAGGCCCCGATGGCATTGGATCCGCCGCCCACGCAGGCCACGACGTGACTGGGCAGGCGCTTCTCTACGGCCATCACCTGCTCGCGCATCTCGTCACCGATGATGCGCTGGAAGTCGCGTACCATGGAGGGGTAGGGGTGTGGTCCGGCGACGGTGCCAAACACGTAGAAACTGTCGCTGACGCTTTCGGTCCAGTAGCGCAGGGTATCGTTTATTGCATCCTTCAGGCTCTGTGATCCCGATTCCACGGGCACAACTTCGGCCCCGAAGAGTCTCATGCGCTGGACGTTTGGGGCCTGCCGCGCCACGTCCCTGGCGCCCATGAAGACCCTGACCTTCAGGCCGAACAGGGCACCCGCCATGGCGACGGCCACGCCGTGTTGCCCCGCTCCGGTCTCGGCAATCAGCCGTGCCTTGCCCATGCGTCGGGCCAGCAGGGCCTGGCCAAGAGTGTTGTTGGTCTTGTGCGCGCCGCCATGCAGCAGATCTTCGCGCTTGAGGTACACGGTACAACCAGCGGCATCACTCAGGGCGCCCGAGCGATACAGTGGCGTGGGCCGCCCGGCGTAATCGCGAAGCAGGGTTGTCAGTGTGTCCTGGAATTCGGGATCGTCCCGGCTCTCCAGCCAGGCTGCTTCCAGTTGCTCGAGCGCGGGGACCAGCAACTCCGATACGAACAGGCCGCCGTAGCGACCGAACTTCCCATCGAGCTTCACTCAGCTTCCCGGGCCGCGCGTGCGAATGCCTTGATCCGGTCCTTCTGTTGTATGCCACGAATTTCGACGCCGCTGGCCGTGTCCACCAGAGCCGGATGTGCCGTGCGGACTGCCTCGGCGACGTTGGTGGAGGTCAATCCTCCGGCCAGACCGACCTCGATGCCCTTCAGCTCCGGAAGTTTCTTTAGCAGGCTCCAGTCGAACGGCTTACCCGATCCGGGGAACTTGCCGTCCAACAACAGGATGTCGGCGACTCCTCGCCAGACCTTCAGGTCCTTGGGGGCGATCGGCCCGGTGACCGACAGGGCCTTCATGATGCTCAGGCCCTGATCGCGATAGCGCTTGCACTCCTCGGGTGTCTCGTTGCCGTGCAGCTGCAACCACTTGAGCTCCAGTTGGCGGGCGATATCTTCGATCACCTCGGGTTTTTCGTCGCGAAACACCGCAACAGGTTCGCAACTGCCCAGGCGTGAAGCGAGCTCCATTGCCTGTGGCAAAGTTACCGAGCGAGGGCTCGAAGCCACGAAGTTCAACCCCGCATACTCCACGCCGATCGCGGCGCAGGCCCGCGCTCCGATCAGATCACGAACCCCACAGATCTTGATCTTTACCATCCCATTGCCTCGATTCGAGCTTCGATGTCGGGTGCTTCCATGAACGCCGAGCCAATGAGTACCGCATCGGCGCGACCTGTGAACAGGTCAACGTGTTCGCGCAGAGAAAACCCGCTCTCTGCGACCTTCAGGCGATCGTCGGGAATCTGCTCCAGCAGGCCCAGGGCGCGCTCGCGATCGATGGTCATGGTATGCAGATCGCGGGCATTTACGCCCACAATCGGGGCATCCAGCCGCAGCGCACGCTCCAGCTCGCCATCATCGTGTGTTTCGACCAGCGCGTCCATGCCCCATTCCGCGGCCAGGCTGCGCAGGCCTTGCAGCAGCATATCGTCCAGCACTGAGGCCATGAGCAGAACGGCGTCAGCGCCCGCAGCCCGGGCCTCGAGCACCTGGTACTCATCCACGATGAAGTCCTTGCACAGGATCGGCAGGCCGCTGGCCTCACGCGCCGGCGCTACACACTGGTAGCCGCCGCCGAAGAAGGGCTCGTCGCACAACACGCTCATCGCGGCCGCGTGCCGGCCGTAGATCGCGCCGGTCCCGGCCGGATCGGCCTCGGGGCGGATAGGGCCACGCGATGGCGAGGCTGGCTTGAATTCGGCGATCAGCGAGACGCCGTCCGCACGCAATGCGGCCTCGAAGGACCGGTCAGAGGACTCGAGCTCGCGCACGAGCTTAGCCTGCGGGCGGCTGGCCATGCGCGTGGCCAGGTCAGACCGTGTACGTTCGACGATGCGCGTCAACACCGGAGCCTGCGCGGGTCGGCTCACCGAACCAGCTGCCCGGCCTGGACGCGGTACTTGCTGAACAGATGGCGCGGTGCGCCGGACGCCATGACTTCGAGCGCCTTGGCGACTCCCGCCTTGAGATCTTCTGCCTGCCCGGCCACCCAGAATCCGGCGCCAGCATTCAGCGCCACGTGCATCTGGCGCGCCTCGCTTCGTCCATCCAGCACGGCCATGAAGTGGTCCTGGTTCTCCTCGGCCGTGCCCCCTGCGATTGCAATGAAGGGGACGGTCTCGAGGCCGAGTTGCTCGGGGCGAACTTCTTCCTCGATGACTCCATCCTCTGTGAGCTTCCAGAGGCGCGTGCTCCCACAGAGGCTCAACTCGTCCAGCCCCTCCGACCCGCGCACTACCAGCACGCGTTCGGAGCCCAGACGCCCCAGGGCCTCGGCCATCAGCGGCGCACGCTGCGGATCCGAAACTCCCAGCACCTGCCGACGTGCCCCGGCTGGATTGCACAGCGGGCCCAGGAAGTTGAAGACCGTGCGCATTCCCAGCTCACGCCGTGTCTGGGCTATGGTCTTCAGGGCCGGGTGGAAGAGTGGTGCGAACATGAAACAAAGGCCCAGATCTTCGAGCAGGGTGGCGCACGCATCCGGGCTCAAGTGCACCGGAACGCCCAGCGCTTCCAGTACATCGGCGGAGCCGCACTTGCCGGAGGAGGCGCGATTGCCATGCTTGGCCACGCGCACGCCGCCGGCCGCCAGCACCAGGGCACTCAGGGTGGAGGTGTTGACCGTGTTCAGTCCGCTGCCACCGGTACCGCAGGTATCCAGGAGCGTCCCCGTTGCCTGCACGGGTAGCATGCGTGCGCGCAGCGATCGGGCAAAGCCGGACAGTTCCTCCGCACTTTCCCCGACGGCACCCAGTGCGCCGAGCAGGGCGGCGACCTGTGTGGGATTCACATGCTCGTCGACCACGGCTTTCATCAGGAGGCCGGCATGATGCTCGTCGAGGTGGGCTCCCGATTTCCAGGTGCGCAGTGCTTCTTCCAGGATGGTCATTCCGACTCCAGAAAATTTTGGAGCAGGAGCTCGCCGCGCGGCGTGCCGATGCTCTCGGGGTGAAACTGCAGGCCGAAGACCGGCTTCTCGCGATGGGACACTGCCATGATCAACCCGTCGGCGGTTTCAGCGGTGACCCGTAAACAATCGGGCAAGGAGTCACGATCCGCGATGAGACTATGGTAGCGCATGGCCTCGAGCTGTCCCGGCAGGCCGGCGAATAGCCCCCCCTGCTCGTGCGTGAGGACTTCTGACTTGCCGTGCACGATGGAAGGCGCCTGCACGATCGACCCGCCCAGCCGCTGCACGATGCCCTGGTGACCGAGGCAGACGCCGAGAATGGGCACCTGGCCGGCCAGCTCATCCAGGACTGGGCCGCACACGCCGAAGTCCCGTTCGCGTTCGGGGCGTCCGGGGCCTGGCGAGAGGACGATGTGACTCGGTCGCCGGCTGCGCACCGCCTCGACGTCGAGCGCGTCATTGCGTTGGACTTCGACTGTGGCGCCCAGCCCGCCCAGCAACTGGGCCAGGTTCCAGGTGAAGCTGTCGTAGTTGTCGATGAGCAGGACCGTCATGCCTGTCGTGGCTGTCATGGCTTCTCCCGACGCGTCATGGCGCGAGCGATGGCGGCAAGCCCGACAATGCTCTTGTTGCCACACTCCTCCAGCTCACGCTCCGCCACCGAGTCGAATACGATCCCCGCCCCGGCCTGGATGTGCACCCGCTCGGATTCGGCCACCAGTGTGCGGATGGCGATGCAGGTATCCATGTTGCCATTGAAATCGAAGTACCCGACTGCGCCGGCGTAGGGTCCGCGTCGGTCGGGCTCGAGTCGGGCGATCAGTTCCATGGCGCGGATCTTCGGTGCGCCGCTCACGGTACCCGCCGGAAAACAGGCCCGGAACACATCGAAGGCCGAGCAGTCATCGCGCAGCCGGCCATGCACGTCGGTGACGATGTGCATGACGTGCGAGTAGCGCTCGATCCGCAGCGGATCCTGGACACTCACGCTTCCCACACGCGCCACGCGGCCCACGTCGTTGCGGGCCAGGTCAACCAGCATGCGGTGCTCGGCCAGTTCCTTTTCGTCCGCAAGCAGCTCCTGCTCCAGCGCACGATCCTGTTCCTGTGTATCGCCCCTGGGTCTGGTGCCGGCAATCGGGCGCACCAGCACCTCACCGTCTTCAAGGCGCACCAGTACCTCTGGCGAGGCTCCCACCACGGAGAACTCGTCGAAGCGGAAGAAGAACATGTAGGGCGACGGATTCAGCGCCCGCAGCGCGCGATACAGATCGAAGGGGTCGAGCTTGCAGTCCACGGTCGTGCGCCGGCTCAACACCACCTGGAAGACCTCGCCCTCGACGATTGCTTCGCGCGCCTGTTCGATCGCGGCAGCCAGGTTGGCGTCGTCGCGGTTGTGAGTGGCGGATTGGTTCAGCGCGGGCTGCAGGTCTGCATCCCAGGCATCTTCGGCGCTGAGCACGGCACCCGAGTAGTGATCGACGAGCTGCAGCAGCCGATCGCAGCCGTGCTGGTACGCACTCTCCCGGTCACCGTCCATCTTCATGTGCACCACGAAGGTTAGCCGGTGGCGAAGATGATCGAAGATCATCAACTCGTCGGGAAAGAGCAGGATGCCCTCGGGCAAGCCAAGGCCGGGAGAATCTGGCAGCGGGATGCCCTCGAAATAGCGCACGCAGTCAAAGCCGAGATAGCCCACGGCACCGCCTTGAAAGCGCGGCAATTCCGGGTCGGCCAGCATCCGGATGCTGGCCAGTTCGCTCTCCAGCACGCGTAGCGGATCGTCGAACTCGACTTCGCTGAGGGCCCCGCGGTGTGTGACCGTTCCCTTGCCGTCCGAGAAGTGGAAGCCGTCGCGAATGCCGAAGCCGAGGAAGGAATAGCGCCCCATCAGCTCGCCACCTTCCACACTCTCCAGCAGGAAGGAGCCGGGCCTGTTGCCGGCCAGTTTCTGGAATGCTGCGATGGGGGTATCGCCGTCGACGAGCAGCGAGGTCGAGAGCACGGCATGGCTCTCCGGACCCCGGTGAGCCAGTAGCGTTTCGAGCGTGGGGCGGACGATCACTTGCCCTCCTGCAGCCGCTGAAGGGCCTTCGCAAATCCCCCGTGCCCGTACTTCATCTGGCGCGAACCACGGCTCACAGTGGTCACCGAGGCGCCGAGTTTCTGTGCGATGTCCCGTTGGCTGTGGCCTTGATCGAGCAACTTGACGATGGCCCAGCGCTCGGACAGGGCCTCGACCTCACTGGGCGTCAGCAGATCGAGCAGCACGGCGCGGAGTTCCCGCGTTGAATTCATGTCACCCAGGACATCCAGCAGGTCCCGTGGCAGGTTGGGATTCACCGATTACCTCCAGATGATCTATGTATTAGCACATGAATACAGTAAAACTCTCCCTGGCTGACGTCAAGGTCTCGATCCCGCTGGCTGTGTGAGGCTGCGATGGCAGGCCGCGACCGTTCATCCCCCGTCGGCCGCAGAAGCGAAGGAGCTCACTTCCCGGAACTCGATGAAAACCGGCCCCTCCAGGGCAGAATTCACGAGCTCGATTTCTACACGCAGCGAAGTTGCATTGGCCAGCAGGTCATCGGGGATCTTGAGCCCGATGTTGTTCTCGCCGCCGAGCCGGTAGGGGATGACGTCGAGCATGCGGCCGTTGACGCTCAGGCGGAAGTGATTCTGTTCTCTGTTCAGCCAGTTCGGATTGAACCTGAACTGCAGGGCCGAACTGGTGGTCCCGGGACGGATGGGCAGAGTGATCGTTGCGATGCCGTTGGCAACCCTGCGCCCCTGAGGCAGAAACTCGCCCCACCCGGAGTGTTCGAATTCATCCAGATTGCCGTCTTGGCCCATGATCACGAGCGTCCCGTCGAGCGAGGACAGGGCGTTGCGATTGAGATCGTTCTCAGTGCGCGACCAGGAGGTGGGGTCCCAGCTGAAGCCCTGCACGGAGTACTCGATCATCGGGACGATATAGTCCTGACCCCATCCGGCGTACTCGTACCAATGGTGCGTGCGCACGCGTGGGGCGTCGGGGGCGATATCGAAGACCGACGATCCATCGACTGCGTCGTTCAGGTTCAGTGCGGCGAATATCGTGTTTGGGATATCCGCAAGTTCGACAGGCGCGCGCGAAATCCTGAACGGCTCCGTGTCATCGATTCCCTTGACCAGAACGAGTGGAATACCGCCCTGGATTACCTGCCATGGGATGTCGGGGCTTTCCTCGGGCAGGTGGATGTCCTCGCCGATGATGTGCGCTGCCGCCTGCCTGATGCCGATTATCTCGTGTTCACCGGCGCCGTGATCACCAAGCACGAATACGAGGCTGTTGTCGAACGCACCAATTTCACGCAGTCGGTCGAATTCCAGCGCCAGCAGTTTCAGCATGGCCTCGCCCTGGTCGACGATACCAGGCCGCGATATCTCGCGTCGCCCGGTGTAGTTCAAGTCCTGGTCCAGCACGTAGGGCCTGTGCGTGCCCCTCAAGTGATAGACACGGAATGTGGGCCGGGCGCTGGAGGTGGAGAGCCAGGCGATCATGCGGTCGTGGAATTCCAGGTCGTCGGAGTCATTGCCGGCCGACAGCACGCGGTCGTTGTCCTCGAGTGGAGTGGATTCCAGCTTCTTCCAGATCGGCAGCTTTCCGCGCAAGCGGAACGAGTTGTCGTTGTAGACCCACGGTTTGAGCAGGAACGGAGACAGGCGGAATACACTCAGGTTCAGCAGTTGCACAAATTCCCGGCCCTGCATCCAGCGACGGCCAGTAGTTGATTCAATCTCTGTCAGGTTGTCGGCGATCGCAGGGTCAGGGTAGTAGGAGTGCAGGGAAAACGAGTGGTAGCGTGCGTCGAATCCGTGGTCCTTCAGGATCTTCGGCGCACTGTTGCTGAGGAACGACTCTCGAAGGTAGTCGGGAAAGGGAATCGAATTGTCGAATACCTGACCGGTCAGCAGGTTCGGGACGGATGTGTAGGTCCTGCAATATCCGCTGGTGGCGTCGGGGAAGTAAGTGAAACCCTGCAATGACTCCCGCAGTGCGGGATTGCGTTCGATGACTTCAGCGAAGACATCCGACTGATATGTGTCGAGAATAAACAGCAGCACGTTGCGGTCGGGCGAGAGATCAAAGAGCCCTAGATCTGTAAAGGTATGATCGAGTTCCGCGTGCCGGATGGATCGACTGGCCTGCCAGGCAGGATAAAGATTCGCGATTCCGGAGACGACGAGCAGGACGACGATCGTCGTAGCGTGCTTGAGGATGGGCTGGCCGAAGAAGCGGATCGCGAGAGCGAGGATGACAAGGAAGGCAGCTTCTAAATAGAGCAGATGACGCGCCTCGTCCCATTCGATGTCTCCGCCCTGCAGGAATCCGAAATCACCGATGAACAACGTGGCTTCGGCCCAGACGATGACCCCGAGCAGCAGGACGATCCACGACGTTGCCGTCCTGGTCTTGTGTGGCAGCAACAGCTGAAGCGCGAGAAGCAGCCCTGTGAGTGCCCCACAGAGGATTGCCAGGTGCAGCAGGTGCACCTTGAGCGGCAGCAGCAGGTTGCCGACATTCAGCAGGTACAGGTGGGTGAATGGAATCGCAATTCCGGTCAGGGCCGGGAGCAAGGCGATGGCGAGGGCTCGGGCGAACCCGGCCTGGGTGAGTTTCATCTCCAGCCAACATCCTTTTTGCGGGGCCCCGAGTGGCGGCCGGGACTCTACCAGCAGAGCCTGGTTCGCACCAGAGCGGTACACGGTGGTGTGAATGCCGGAATTCAGCTAGTTTCGGCCTCCCCCGCGTTCCTCGATCCCACAAGAGCACAAAGCATGGACCACGCCCTCACGCTCGAGCATGTCGTCAAGAGCTTCGGTTCCTTCAAGGCCGTCGACGACATCTCCCTGGCCATCCCCCGCGGAAGTGTCTACGGCTTCCTCGGTCCCAACGGCGCCGGCAAGACCACGACCATCCGAATGATCATGAACATCATCCGGCCGGACGTCGGCGAGATCCGCATTCTTGGCCAGCCCGCAGGCGAGCGGGTCAAGGACCGCACCGGTTATCTGCCGGAGGAACGTGGCGTCTACAAGAAGATGAAGGTCCTGGAACTGGTTGCCTATTTCGGCACGCTCAAGGGGATGTCGGCACGCGAAGCGCGCCAGCGCGGAGAGGAATTGCTGGTGGGCATCGGCCTGGGTGACTGGATCGCGCGCAACTGCCAGGACCTGTCCAAGGGCATGCAGCAGAAAGTGCAATTCGTGTCGACGGTGATCCACGGGCCTGAGCTGGTGATCCTCGATGAACCCTTCTCTGGTCTGGATCCGGTGAATACTGAATTGCTCAAGGACCAGATACTGGCCCTGCGTGATCATGGAGCCACCGTATTGTTCAGCACGCACATCATGGATCAGGCCGAACAGCTCTGCGATTACGTGGTGCTGATCGATCAGGGCCGCAAGGTGCTGGACGGTACGCTCGACGAGGTCAAGCAGAGCGCGGGTGGCGAGGTAGTCGTGCTGGAGACGCGTGGTGCGGTGCCCGATCTTGCGTCACTGCCGATGGTCGCTGCCGTGAGCGACTTCGGGCATCACCGGGAGATCCAGCTCAGCGATGGGGCTTCGCCCGACGAACTGCTCGCTGCACTGGTGGGCAAGACCTCGATTCGTCGTTTCGAGGTGCGCCGGCCCTCGCTGCACGAAGTCTTCCTGCGCACGGTTGGTCGCACGGCCATGAGCCCGGATGAAGAAACGCAAGACCAGGCGGTGGCCCGATGAAGATCCTGCGCGTTGCTCGCCGTGAGTACCTCGAACATGTCAAGACCAAGGCATTTCTGCTGGGCATCGTGCTGCTACCGGTGATCCTGGTGTCGAGCATCTTCGTCCAGCGCCTGCTCGAGCGCAATTCTGGCGGCAATCCGGTGGTGGTGGTGGACGGAGCCGGTCTTGGTGAGTCGATCGATGCGTTCTATTCGAGTGAGAACTTCGAACTCCGCGTACAGGCACCCTCCTCGGGCAATCCCGCAGAGGATGTGGAGCAGCTGTCCGAGCAGATCCTGGCTGACGAGATCGACGGCTTCCTGATCATGGATGCGGACGTGATCGACGGCGCGCCGGTCTCCTGGTACTCCGACAATATCGCAAGGGAAGAGCCGCGCGAGAGCGTTCTTGAGGCGGTCACTCAGGCCGTTCGCAAGGTACGCTTCGAACGTACGGGCATCGAGCCCGAGGTCGTGCAGGCGGTATACGCGCCCGTGCAGGCGCGCGATTTCGGGGTGGGGGAGGACGCCGAAGCCACCGAAGTAGATTCAGACACGCGCGAGGCCAAGGGCTTCATCCCCATGATTTTTGTCTACCTGATGTTCATTGGCATCATGGGCCAGGCGCAGACCATGCTCACATCTACGGTGGAAGAGAAATCCAACCGTGTGATGGAAGTGCTGCTGTCCTCGTTGAGCCCCTTCCAGCTGATGTCCGGCAAGATGATCGGCCTGGGAATGGTCTCCTTCACGCTCTTTGCCGTGTGGGCGGCAGGCGGGGCGTTCATGATCGTGCGCAACGGCTGGGAGCACATGGTCGACGTGGCCACTCTCGGCTACTTCCTGATTTATTTCGTTCCCGGCTTCCTGCTTTACTCGTCGGTCATGGCGGCCCTGGGTTCGTTGTGCAACGAGCTCAAGGAAGCGCAGAACATGATGACCCCGGTGATGATCATCCTCATGGTTCCGCTGATGACGATGTTCTGGGTCGGGCAGAATCCCGATCACACGATCGCTCGAGTCCTCAGCTTCATCCCGACCTTCACGCCCTTCCTGATGATCAACCGCCTGGCCAGCGCACAGCCGCCGGGCATGGTCGAGGTACTGCTCAGTGTGCTGGTATTGCTGGTGGCGATCGTGATCACGGTCTGGCTGGCAGCTCGCGTATTCCGCGTGGG
>Ga0164313_10003932_pt1 | contig 13257 bp, 13 predicted proteins | sample GuaBasSedimGuay4_FD_113735 | JGI IMG/M metagenome (GOLD analysis project Ga0164313, IMG submission 113735) | Subseafloor sediment microbial communities from Guaymas Basin, Gulf of California, Mexico - Guay4, Core 4569-4, 0-3 cm | ecosystem: Environmental > Aquatic > Marine > Hydrothermal vents... | reverse complement strand
CATTTTGAGCATATGATCATCCATTCAGGTATTATATTGATCAAATACTGGTTCTCGGTGAGCGCTGAAGAACAGGAAAAGCGCTTTGAAGATCGCCTCGAGGACCCCACACGGCGTTGGAAGATCAGCCCGGTCGACCTGGCCAGTATGAGCAAGTGGGTTGAATACTCCAGAGCCAAAGATGAGATGTTTTTCTATACCGATACCAAGCATTCCCCATGGTGGGTGGTAGAAGCCGATGACAAGAAAAAAGCAAGACTGAATTGCATCCATCACCTGCTGTCAAAGATCCCATATGAACACCTCGATCGTGAAGACCTTGTTCTTCCTGAGAGGGTGATCAGCAAAGGTTATGTGAGGCCACCAATGGAGGAGCAGACCTTTGTTCCTGAATTATACTAGCAGGGTTTATTATTTGCAGTATTGCTGCAGAGGTTGAGAAGCCATTATCGATCCCAACTCATCAGCTTTTTTCCACAATTCACATGCCTTTGGAAGGTCGCCGGCAACATAGTATGTCCAGCCCAGATTGTAGTAATTGTCGGCATATTCGGGATCGAGACTGATGGCTTTATTGAAATCCTGAAGGGCCAGGTTGATGTATTTCTTCCGGTATGCTGTATCATACTGCGATACATCAATGTAAACCATGCCCCGGTTGGCATAGGCCAACATATGTTCTGGATTGTGAACCAGGGTAGAGTCATAATCCTTCACGGTCTTCCAATATGAGGTGCGTGATCTTTTCAAAAGTTCTACATTCCTGCTCTGGTAGCCTTCCATGCGTTCTTGTTTAGCAATATTTTGGTATGCATTGCCGCGGTAGAAATAGGCCAGGGCTTTCGCCTGACTGGATTCACTCAATACTACCGCCCGGTAAAGCAGCATAGGCGCTGTCTTCCAGTATCCGGTTTGTATCATGGCCGTATAGCCGAGGAAGATGCCATAAAAAAGGAGAATGCCTATAAACCCATATTTCAGGGAGCCCTGAGGAATCAGTTTCTTGCTAAAAACCCTGTCGATTATGATGCCAATGATCAGGAACAGGCCAATGAATGAGAGGTAGGCATAGCGGTCGGCAGCTACGAAGATCCTCGACCAGAACAGTGGCAGGACAGGCGCAATGGCAAAAGTAAAAAAGAGGAGTCCTGCGATGATCTCCCTTTGCTTGTTCCAAAAGCGGTATATCAGGTATATCAGGCCCAGCGGGATGATCGCACTAAAATAATACAGGATCGGAAGTGATCCGCTGCCCATATCCGGGTATGCATAGATGCTTGAAAGCTTAATGGGGACTATTAGTTTTACCAGGTAGAAATCATATGTATGGCATAAGATGAAAAAGCGATCGAGCAGATTATAGTCGCTGGCAAGCTCAGTGATATGTCCGAAATTTTCTGCTGCATTGATGGCTATAAAACCGAATATAATCGAAAGGGCAAGAAAGGGGGTCTTTTCCAGCCAAAGCCTGTTGCTCCATGTCCTTCCCCTGTAATAGTCGATAACAAGCAACACAAAAGGGAAACTCATGGCTAGCGACTTGGAGAAAAATGCCAGTATTGCCAGCAGGAGTGTCAGGCCAAAATATAGTGGCTTTTTGTTTTCAGAGTATTTCAGGTAAGTAATCAATCCACCAACATAGAATGCCGTGAACAGCAAGGTGCTTCTTGCGGAGATCCAGACTACCGCTTCCACATTCATTGGATGGAGGGCAAAGAGGAATGCCCCTATTCCGGCAATGGTTTTCCTTTTGCTAAGGCTTAACAATAAGAGCCATACCAGGAATATATTGATGACATGCAGGAAAAGGTTGGTGGCATGATATGCCTGTGCATTGACACCTGCACTTCTGTAGTTCATCGCCAGGCTAAGCACCGGCAATGGCTGGTACATGCCCAGGTGGTAATTGGAGAAGATCTCTCTGGCATCCCCTTCCTGAACACCGGGATCTGTAAGATATTCGGTATCGTCCCAACCGTCGAGGAAATTGTATTCCAGTGAAGTGTTATAAATGAATAGGGCAGCAATGATAATTAAAAGAGGTACGAGATACTTTATGTACTTCTTTTCGCTTTTATCTTCAAGGATAACTTTCTTTCCCACGCTTTGTCTTATTTTGTTGTGAATTTATAGATTGTAGTGGACTTGAATTTTTCTCCGGGCCTGAGCAGGGTGGAAGGAAACCTGTCCTGGTTAGGTGAATCAGGAAAATGTTGTGTTTCCAGGCAAAAGCCATGATGTTGATTATACACTATACTGTCTTTTCCAACAAGACTGCCATCCAGGAAATTCCCTGAATAAAACTGTATGCCGGGCTCAGTGGTGAATACTTCAACAGCCCTTCCACTTGCAGGGTGATAAAAGTCGGCAACCTTCATCAAATTACCGTCATTGATAAGTACATAAGTGTGGTCGTATCCTCCCGGGACATTGTTTATACGTTCTCCGATCTTATGTGTGGAGGTGAAATCCATGTCGGTTCCTCTTACATCCCTGAGTTCGCCGGTTGGGATGAGGTTTTCGTTTACCACTACATATTTATATGCAGCAATAGTGAGCCTGTGGTCAAGGGCATTCTCCTGTGTCCCGCTCAAGTTGAAATAGGAGTGATGGGTCAGGTTAAGCGGACCGGTTTTATCGGTCTTCGCTCTGTAATCTATGATCAACTCATTATTGTTGGTTAGTGAATAGATGACGCTTGTGCGAAGATTTCCCGGGTATCCTTCTTCCCCATCAGGGCTGATATATCTCAGCCGCAGTGAAGATGTATCTCCCCTTGGCATTTCTTCGGCATCCCAAACTACCTTGTCGAAGCCTTTGATACCCCCGTGAAGGTGGTTCATATCGTTATTTTGTGCCAGGGTGTATTCTTCTCCATCAACAGCGAATTTCCCGTTAGCAATACGGTTGCCATAGCGCCCTACGATGCATCCGAAATACGGATGACCACCGAGGTAGGATTCGAGATTATCAAATCCAAGTACTACATCTGCCAATTTTCCGTCTTTATCCGGTGCCATGATGGAGGTGACGATCCCACCATAATTGGTGATCTTTACCACCATGCCTTGATCATTGGTGAGTGTGAAGAGGAATACCTCTGTACTATCCACCATTCCGAATTTTTCTTTCGTGATCTTCATGAATTCTTTCGTTGATTTTTTTTCTGTTTGTTCTTGCATACAGCCTGCCAGTACGAATATCAATAGCAGCGGTAGTACAGACTTGAAAATTCCTTTCATGGGAAGTTATTTAGTGAGGGTCAAAAATAGTAAAAATTCGGAGTTCGGAGTTCGCAGTTTATTCCAAACTCCGAACTCCACACTTCGAACTTATTCTGGAATATATTCATATGCTCCCATATCCGGTGAGGCGATCCTGCTAATCCCGAGGATGTCCTTGTCGATCACAGCTGGAAAGAGCGATGTGTTTATCACACCAAGGCTGCCCATATCGATACCGGGGGAAAGGGAGTCGAGGGCGAGATTGTTGTTGTCGACATCAACAAATATGGGATCCTGGTTTTTTATACATCCGGGGAAGACCGTATCATTGGAAATATTCATACTTGTTTTGAGCAGGCAATGGTCGAAGACATATGAATAGTCGCCCTGTTCATCAGAGTCGAGGAGCATTTCCTCATCTTTATTGCCATAAATGATGCTGTTACCAAAGTATGCGTCGAGATTATAAACATAGAGCACCTCATTAGGATCCAGGTAATAATTGGTGATGGCCATATTTGGATCCTGGCGAACACCATCTTTAAAATAGTTTCCGAAGGTGCATTGTCTGAAGTCGTAGGATCCACCCTGCAGCAATATGCCTAGCTGCCCGCAGTTGGCCACCACATTATTGATGCCCTGTATGGCATAATACCTTCCGAGTATGCCAATACCGCTCATGTTTTCGATAATGGTATTGGTAAGCACGAGCTGATTGCCCATAGGCTCCTGCAGCGTTTCGGCCTGCAGGCCGATAAATCCGTTCCGGATCACGGCATAGTTGATCTCGTTGTTCACACTGCCTTCGTTCAGCCATATCCTGTCCCATTGTCCGGGAAGGTCACGAAAATAAGGCTCCAGCCGGTCTTGCTGGAATACGACAGGCTCTTCCTGTGTGCCACTTACTTTCAGGCTGCCGCCTTTATAAACCCATAAGCCCGACTTATTATGAAAATGGACCTGTGCCCCGGCTTCAATGATCAGCCTGCCGGTTGAATCCACCACCGCATAACCATACACCAGGTAAGGTTTGTCGGCAGGCCAGGTGACTATGCTGTCTTCTGCAGCCACTATCTTATACTTCAGGCTGCCAATACTTTTGTCGGCAAGAATGTAATGTGCATCCTGCCCCCAGGCAGCGAGCACAACTTTTTGCTCATTCCCGTTGGTAATAAAAGAGATCTCATCCGAGACAACGAATGGAGTCATTCCTGAGGTGGGGTCGATTGTAACACGTACAAAAACAAATACGCTGTCATTCCCGGCTACTTCAATATCATTTTGCTGTACAGCCGATTGTCCGTCGATGTTGAGGCGATAGAATGAGGCTTCACCGCCCATCAGGCGTATGGAGGAGATGTTGACTGCCTTATCGTGATTGTTGTAAACCTTCAGGGACCTGGTGATAGATCCTACTGTGGTAAAGACTGTATCAAAAATGATGGAATCAGTTGAAAATACCAGCTTGAGCGAGGGGTTGTCATCGATCTTGTTCTCTTTCCTGCAGCTGACAATGCTTATTCCTGCCAGGATCAGAAGCCATATTATATATTTGAAATGTCTCTTCATTAACGACTGTAAAGATAATTAATAGTTCCGAGTACCGGGTGCCGAATTCTGCGTCCCTCGCACCGCATACCTTATTTCCTATTATGTACGTTATCAACTAAAGAATATTGTTTAGCATTAATCGCAAAGTTTTTCTTTATTCAATTATATTTGTAGAAGAAAATAAACAAACAAATGATAAATAATAAAGCTTTATCTCTATTACTCGTTCTGTTTTTAATAAGCAGCAGTGCTTTCAGCCAGTTTGGCCAACAGGGCTCATCCGGCAAGAACGATGATTTCAAAATGCAGAAAAGACTCTATATAGGAGGTGGACTGGGTTTTGGGATATCATCTTATTCTACAAGCTTAATTGTTTCTCCTGTAGTTGGCTATCGCCTCAGTCCTAGTTTTGATGTTGGCAGCCGCTTCACCTATACTTACTACCGCTATAACGATTCTCCGCTAAAATATTCGACGAATAACTTCGGCCTCGCAGGTTTTGTACGCTATTATCTCTTTTTCTTCAACGACCTTTTCCTGCATGCCGAATATGAAGCATTGAATTATGAATACGCAGAGTCTATTGCTCCCAATGGAGAAATAATTAAAGTACGTAATTGGGTATCTGGCCTCTTTGTCGGGGGCGGCTATCGGCAATGGATAGGACAAAATGCATTTGTTGGAATTTCTGTACTTTGGAACATTCTCGACGACATCAACACGCCATACAGCAATCCTATATTCCGGATAGGAGTGGGAGTAGGGATATAGACTGGTACGCGGTACGAGGCACGCGGTGCGTAGAATTGATCAATTAGCCCCGAACCCCGGCCCTCGTCCCGCGAACCGGCAAGTATTACTCATTTGGAATTCTGCGTAGAATTTCCAGGGTCATTTCCCAGAATCTTTCTACAGCTTTTATCTCGATCTTTTCATCGGGAGAGTGTGCTCCACGTATGGTTGGGCCGTATGAAACCATGTCCATATCGGGATATTTATCGCCTATGAGTCCGCATTCCAGTCCGGCATGAACGGCCTGTACTGCAGGTTTTTCCTTGAAGAGATCTTCATAAACTTTTGCGGTAATATCGACGATAGCTGATTTCGGGTTAGGAGTCCATCCGGGATATCCGTCGGTGTGGCGGGTAGAAAAGCCTGCCAGTTGGAGAGCAGAGGCTACCATGGCACAAACATCGTCTTTAGCAGATTCCACTGACGATCGTTGGCTGGTAGTGAACTCGATCACATCATCCTTGAATTTTACAGAAGCCAGGTTGGTGGAGGTCTCGACGAAGTCTTCAATATCCTGCGACATGGCGATTACACCATGCGGACATGCATAGATGCCTTTTAAAAGCTTATCCTGTGTTTCCTTATCGACGATAAAGGCAGGAGTATCGGTTTTCACACAGGCAACTTCAACGCCTGGGTCTGTTGCATGGTATTCAGCTTTAATAGTCTTGTTATACGTTGAAATATATGCCTCGAAGGCCTTGGCTTGTCCTTCCGGAATCATCACAATTGCAAATCCTTCGCGGGCGATGGCATTGCGCAGGTTCCCTGCATCGAAGTCGGAGAGGAGCAAGCCATAGTCATTGGCAGCATTCCAGAGGGCACGGTTGAGTATCTTATTTGCATTACCCAGTCCTTTCTCGATATCGTCGCCGGAGTGCCCACCCTTGAGCCCGGTAACGGAAACCTTATAGCTTAAATGCCCTGCCGGGATATTTTCTTTTTTATATGGCATCTCTGCCAATGTATCTTTTCCGCCGGCGCAGCCGATGAAGATCAGACCGTCGTCCTCAGAATCGAGGTTGAGCAGTGTGCGGCTTTTGAGTATTTCAGCATCGAGCCCGAATGCACCGGTGAGGCCGGTCTCTTCATCAATAGTGAAAAGGCATTCGATAGGTCCATGTTCGATATTATCAGCTTCTAGTATGGCCAGCGAGAGTGCAACGCCAATGCCGTCGTCGGCGCCCAGGGTGGTACCCTTGGCAGTGACCCAGCCATCTTCAATATATGCTTCAATAGGATCATTGTCGAAGTCGTGATCCTTGTCTGAGTTCTTTTCGCAAACCATGTCGATATGGCTTTGCATCACCACTGATTTAATATTTTCTTTACCAGCTGTAGCAGGCTTGCGGATGATCACGTTGCCAATGGCATCGCGCATGGTTTCCAGTCCGTGCTTTTCGCCGAACTCCACAAGGTAAGCAGCGATCTTTTCTTCTTTTTTACTAGGCCTGGGGATAAGTAGGATCTCTCCGAAATAGTGCCACAGGCGTGAAGGCATAAGGGTCTTGATATCTTCGTTCATGGTGGGTATGTTTTTTGCAAATGTAAAATTATTCCTTCATATTTATGGGCGTTGGGCATTTGGCGATAGGCAATGGGTATCAGTAAGAGCTACCTGGCCTGATGCTTTATTTCATCTTCTGGGGCTTGATCATACGTTCAGGAGAAAGAATCTTATCAAGTTCTTCTTTCGAAAGCAGGCCTTTTTCTATACATAACTCGTACACGCCCCTGTTGGTTTCCAGGGCTTCTTTGGCTGTGATCCCATCGATACATTTGTGTTTGAGGGTCAGCATGCCGCTTTTCAGCATCTCGGCCGATTCGAAAATGCTTTGTACGATCACCGGTTCCATCACGTTTAGTTCATGCTGTCCGGCTACTGCAGTAAGCGCAACGGCAAGGCCTTGAAAGAGTTCTATACCACTTCATCCCAACCCACTATGGAAGCCGGCAACAGGTGAGCAAAGATGATAAATGAGACTACACACACCATGCTTATGGATCTTTCCGTCAATGCAACGAACAGGAGAAAACTGAGGACTAAAACAGTAAATATTGCATAGGCTGTTCTCAGTGAATGGCTTATGACCATAAGCTCCCGCTCATCCAGCTGTTTCAAAGAACGGTGACCGAAAGCCCATAGTCCTGTCCTTACATAGCCCATGACAAAACTGAACAAAAGAATGGCTATGAAAATAATTTCAATAAGAGTGAAAGCTGTCGTCCATCCAGCTGTTTTCGAGTATTCGAAAATGAACGCAAGCCCGGCAAGGCTTAGCAGAGTAAGTATTATCCATATCCTGCTTCCTGTTTTTGATGTTGATTTATTCATGATGTTTATTGTTTGAATTTTCCTTTAATATTTCGCTAATACTTTTAAACGCTGCTGTTGAGAAGATCATGTCGATGGGGAGTTCAAAGACTTCAGAAATCCTGAATGCCAGGTCGAGACTCGGATTGTATTCTTCCCTTTCCAGGTAGCCAATGGTTTGAAAATTCACCCCGATCTTATCTGCCAGTTCCTGCCGCGACATGCCTCTTTCCTTACGAAGTAGATTAATCCTGTTATATAGTTTTCGACTTTCCATATTGCAAAGATAGTATAAAATATTGTAAATATACAACTAAAAAAGTAAAATAATATATAATTTATCCTGGTTCGTCTTTATTCTGATGTTGTTTGAAAGATGTTTTCCTGATGGGGGTTTTTGCCGTGCTGACTTGATGGCTGCCTATTCGGATAGTACTTAGATGCCGTGCACTAATTCATCATAAATGATTTGATGTATGATTTTTATCTCCTTTTTATTGGGTATGATCAGTTCGTAATATACAATAGGGGATTCCCAACTCATTCCGCCAATGAGTCCGATAGTTTTTGCAGGATCCATAAAAGAATGCTAAACCTTATTGGCTTTTTTTTCTCTTTTTTCAGCCCTCTTTTCTTTTGCGGTTTTGGCCGGCGCTTTCTTTACAGCCTTCTTGGCATCTTGTCCTTTTCCCATGGTATAATTATTTAATTATATAATTCAGATTATAAACAGAATATTTCTGTAAAGTAAAGGTAAATGAAATTATGGAGAGATGCAAGAGCCGGGGCTCATACCCGGCAGGACAGTCTATAGCCAAGTCTTAGCTTATCTTTTTCAGCTTACTGATGGTATCGATGGGATCATCTGAAGCAAATACAGTGTTTCCGGCAACAAGCACATCGGCTCCGCTTCTAATAAGATCGACGGCATTGGCCAGGTTAACACCTCCGTCAACTTCGATCATGGCTTTTGAGTTGGTTTTTTCTATGAGTTCCTTCAAGCGGCTGATCTTTGCCAGTGTATTTTTAATGAATTTTTGTCCGCCAAACCCCGGGTTCACCGACATTAGCATAACCAGGTCGACATCGGCGAGGATATCTTCCAGCACATATACCGATGCATGCGGGTTGAGTACCACTCCGGCCTTCATGTCCAGGGCCTTAATGGCCTGGATAGCGCGGTGGAGGTGTTTGCATGCTTCGTAGTGCACGCTCAGAATATCGGCTCCAACTTCTTTGAAACGCTCAAAGTACCTATCCGGCTCCACGATCATAAGGTGTACATCGAGTGGTTTCTTCGCATATTTCTTGATCTGCTTTATCACCGGAAAGCCGAAGGAGATATTGGGCACGAACACGCCATCCATCACATCGATATGGAACCAGTCGGCTTCACTGGAATTGATCATTTCTATGTCTTTCTGAAGATTGGCGAAGTCGGCCGACAGTATGGAGGGTGCAATGAGGTGTGCCATATGTTAAATTTTGTGTAAAAGTAAAAAATATGCACAAAAAAAGCGGGACAAGCCCGCTTTTAATTACCCAAGATATGTTTTGAGTATTTTGCTTCTTGATGTATGCTTGAGCCGCCTTATAGCTTTTTCTTTTATTTGTCTTACGCGTTCACGGGTGAGGTCGAACCTTTCGCCGATCTCCTCCAGCGTCATGGGATGCTTGCTGTTCAGACCAAAATACAGCCTGATCACATCTGCTTCGCGGGGAGTGAGCGTTGAGATGGCCCTGTCGATCTCTTTTTTAAGGGATTCGTACAGAAGCTGCGATTCCGGTGTTGAGGAATCATCGCTTTTCAGCACATCATACATATTGTTATCCTCGTCCTGCACCAGCGGGGCATCCATGGAGACATGCCTTCCGGAATTCTTCATGGATTCTTTAACCTCGTTCTCGGTGATTTCCAGCAGACCTGCGATTTCGCTGGCATTGGGTTCACGTTCGTGCTCCTGCTCGAGCTTGGCATAAGCCTTGTTGATCTTATTGATCGACCCGATCTTGTTAAGTGGAAGACGCACGATCCTCGATTGCTCGGCCAGGGCCTGCAATATCGACTGGCGGATCCACCAAACGGCATAGGAGATAAATTTAAATCCTCTGGTCTCATCGAAGCGCTGTGCAGCCTTGATCAGGCCCAGGTTTCCTTCGTTGATGAGGTCGGGGAGGCTTAAGCCCTGGTTCTGGTACTGCTTTGAAACAGAAACCACAAACCTGAGGTTGGCCTTGGTGAGTTTTTCAAGGGCAATCCTGTCGCCTTGTTTAATACGCTGAGCAAGGGCTACTTCCTCGTCGGCGGTAATTAATTCCACCTTTCCGATCTCCTGGAGATACTTGTCGAGAGAAGCAGTTTCCCTGTTAGTAACCTGCTTAGTAATTTTTAGTTGCCTCATAAAACCAATCTACTGTAATTTGGTTCTTATACGAAAAGCCTTAAGGCGTGTTACACTAATCTTGAGGTTTTTGTTCGGGTTTGGGAAGCAGCACTTTACGTGATAATTTCAGCTTTCCTGTCTTTGGATCGAGCCCGATCAGCTTCACTTCAAGTTCCTGTCCCACTTCGAGAACTTTTTCAACATCCTCTGTGCGTTTCCAGTCGATCTCCGAAATATGGAGCAGACCGTCTTTGCCTGGGAGTATCTCGACGAAGGCACCAAAATTGGTGATGGTCTTAACCTTACCGGTATAAACCTCTCCAACCTCAGGAACAGCGATGATCTGTTTGATCCTTTCCTTGGCGGCTTCGATAGAAGGCTTGTCAGCCGATGAAATGGCTACATGGCCAAATTCACCTTCTTCTTCAATGGTTATTGTGGTCTCTGTAGTGGCCTGGATATCCTGTATCACTTTTCCTCCAGGTCCGATGATAGCACCAATAAATTCCTTGGGAACGACTATCTTTTCGATTCTTGGAACAAAAGATTTGTAGTCGTCACGTGGCTCAGCAATTGTTTTGGCCATCTCGCCAAGAATGTGGAGCCTGCCCTGACGGGCTTGTTCCAGTGCTTCTTCAAGTATAGTATATGAAAGTCCGTCGACTTTGATGTCCATCTGGCAGGCGGTGATCCCGTCGCGGGTCCCGGTTACCTTAAAGTCCATGTCGCCGAGGTGGTCTTCATCGCCAAGGATATCTGAAAGAACAGCGTATTTATCGCTTTCCGGATCTGCGATCAGCCCCATGGCGATCCCTGAAACGGGTTTCTTTATTTTCACACCGGCATCCATGAGCGAAAGTGTTCCGCCACAAACGGTAGCCATCGATGATGAACCGTTTGATTCGAGGATGTCAGAAACGATCCTGATAGTGTATGGGTTATCTTCAGAGTTAGGTAACATACCCCTGAGGGCACGCAGAGCCAGGTTACCATGGCCTACTTCGCGGCGGCTGGTACCCATCATACGTTTGGCTTCGCCGGTAGAAAATCCGGGGAAGTTATAATGCAGTAAGAATTTTGACTTTCCTGAGATCACGGCACCGTCGAGGATCTGTTCATCCATCTTGGTTCCGAGAGTCGTTGTCACCAGCGATTGTGTTTCTCCACGTGTGAAGATGGCAGAACCATGTGCTGATGGCAGGTAATCGATCTCACTCCAGATAGGCCTGATCTCATCGAGCTTACGGCCATCAAGGCGAATCCTCTCATCAAGAACTACATTCCTTACGATATCTTTATGCATATCGTGGAAATAATCTTTAAGGATACCTTTATTTTCTTCCAGTTCTTCTTCTGTCAGTGTTTCCAGAAATTCGTCGCGTACGGCTTTTACATCCTCGGTACGCTCGTGTTTGTTCTTGTTGAAGGTCTTTACAAGTGCTTCTACCTTATCGTAGATAGCTTCTTTCATCTTGTTTGTAAGCTCTTCATTGACCGCAACAGCTTCTGCTTCGCGCTTCACTTTGGCTTTTTCAACCATATCGGCAAGCTCCATCTGGGCCTTGCACTGGACTTTAATGGCTTCGTGTGCAAATTTGACAGCTTCCAGCATATCAGTTTCAGAAACTTCTTTCATTTCACCTTCAACCATATTGATATTATCATAGGTTGCCGCAACCATCAGGTCGAGGTCGGCTTCTTCCAATGCACTAATTGGTGGGTTGATCATAAATACCCCGTTGATACGTGCCACTCTGACTTCAGAGATAGGGCCTGCAAATGGGATATTGGATACTGCAAGAGCAGATGATGCTGCGAGGGCTGCGAGTGCATCCGGAGCAACATCTAATTCGCCTGATATCAGGCTGATAAGCACCTGTGTTTCAAAACGCCAGTTGTCGGGGAACAATGGCCTGAGGGCGCGGTCGACCAGGCGTGATGTAAGGATCTCCGCTTCGGAGGGCCTGGCTTCGCGTTTGAAAAAACCGCCTGGGAACTTCCCTGTGGAAGCATACTTTTCTTTGTACTCTACTGTTAATGGGAGGAAATCGAATCCATCCCTTACTTCTTTGTTTGCTACAACTGTTGCCATCAGCATGGTGTTACCCATACGTACAACAACAGCTCCATCGGCCTGCTTCGCGAGCCTGCCGGTTTCAATTGAAATCGTCCTGCCGTCCTTCAGCTGGAAAGATTTCTCAATTCCTTTTTGTGTCATGATTAAATTTAAGGTTTACGTCAGATGTTTACAAAAAAAGGCAAATCGTGTGAAATGCCTTTTTGAGTATTCCGGGTAGGAAGAAAGATTATTTTCTGATTCCTAATTTCTTGATGATTGCACGATATCTTTCGATATCTTTTTTCTTCAGATAGTCGAGCAGCCTTCTGCGTTTTCCAACGAGCAAGACCAGAGACCTTCTGGTGGCCACATCTTTCTTATTAATTTTCAGGTGATCTGTAAGGTGTTTAATGCGGAAAGTGAAAAGCGCAATCTGACCTTCAGCTGAGCCGGTATCGTATTCCGATTTACCATACTCCTTGAAAATTTCCTGTTTGTTCTCTGACGTTAAATACATACTATTTATTTACTTTCTAATTTCGGGGTGCAAAAATAGGTGTTTCTTTTGAAATACACAAGATTTTAAGATATTTTTATAGTTAGCTTGTATATTCCGTCAATTAATGGCAATCCTTATAAACACCGGACCCTGCTCAGGGTCAGATGTGTCTAATTCTATCCATCCATATCTCCTCTCTCCCAATTTCAATGCAAGATAATGTGTGGATGATGCAAAATACCAGTCGCTGTTAGGTGGTGTAAAGGATTCACCCGGAAAAGACTGCCATAGTATTCCTTCAGTAAACCAGCCATTCAGCATATTGACCTGCTCACCTTCATTCAGACAATCGATATAATGAATACTTGCGGAGTTTCCATGACCAACTCCATAGCTTATCTTGCGATAGGCCATTTGGATGCCAGGTAATGTTG
>Ga0164313_10003931_pt1 | contig 13257 bp, 5 predicted proteins | sample GuaBasSedimGuay4_FD_113735 | JGI IMG/M metagenome (GOLD analysis project Ga0164313, IMG submission 113735) | Subseafloor sediment microbial communities from Guaymas Basin, Gulf of California, Mexico - Guay4, Core 4569-4, 0-3 cm | ecosystem: Environmental > Aquatic > Marine > Hydrothermal vents >... | reverse complement strand
TCCAACTTTTTCCTTTTCGCCTTCGGCCTGGAAAAGAGTACGCCCGTGGGCGCCGTTTACCTGACGACCCAGGGCCGTTGGCAGCCGGTTTCCGAACTGACACCAAAAATCAGGCAGGACACCGAAGACAACCTCGAACTCAGGGCCACGATTCCCTGGACCAGCATCCTGCCCTACAACCCCCTTGTCGACGACATGCTGGGCTTCAACGCATCGGTGCGCATCGCGGGTCCTGGCGACCACCTGACGGCCTCCCTGCTGCCGGATCCCGCCGCCTTCCGGCCCAGGTCGCTGGAACGCCGCATCGCCCCGCTCAAGTTCCAGACCGCGTCCGTCGGCAGAGAATTGTTCATAGGCAAGGTGTCCCATACCATCAGCGGAGCCGAACCGGTCACCTTCGACCTGGTCGTGGTTTCCAGGGAGAAAGGCGTCGGCCGGTTGACCATCGATTTCCTCGGGGGTCCGGATCAATCCCTTCTCCCCGAGGGACAGGTGACCGGGACCGTCGAACTGGACCAGGGCCTGAACCGGCTGACCAGACAGGCGGATTTTACCGCCCTGAAGACCGGCGCCTATGTGATCAAGGCCGAGTTGACCTTCCCTTCCGGGCGCTCCCTGACCTGGGGTTCTTCCGTATTGCAACTGGCGCCAAGTTGGAAGGAAGAATTTATCGCCAGGATCGCCAAACTCGACCCCCAGGAAAAACCCACCGCCCTTTACTTTTTGGAATCCATCGGCCAGGCGGTTGCCGATCATCATCCCCGGCGCGGACCCGGGACCATCGCCGCCACCCTGGATGAACTGGGCCGACTTCTTGACAACTTTGACAAAGGAGGGACGATCCTGCCTGACAAGGGGTCCTTCCTCGCTATCTACTCCGGCCCCGATGGGGATACCAGGCTGTGCCACATCTACTTTCCGTACGGATGGAAAATCGCAGCCAGGCTGAATCCCGTCCTCACCCTGACGGCTGCAGCGGGCACCGCCGGCGCCATCGCGGACCGCACGGGCAGAAATTACGACCAGGGGGGCCGGAAACCGACTCTAAAGGGGGGCCCCGACGAGGGCTTTCCGGTTTTCCTTGTTCCCCGACTGGGTCCACCGGACGGCAGGAAGCCGGGCGACCCGACTGTGGACCTTCAGGCCGAAGCGGAATTCTGCCTGGCATGGGCCCGGGAAACTTTCAAGTCGTCCACTATCTCGGTGGTGGGTGTCGGCCAAAGCGCCGGGGCAACCCTGGGACTGGCCGGAACGCGGCCCGAAGCCCTTAAGGCCATGATTATTTTCGCCGGCGGCAGCCTTGAACCGTGGCCCCAGGCTGACGCCGACTTCATCAGGCGACAGCTGGCCGACTTCCCTGCCGGACTCCCGGTTACCTGGATGGATTTCGTTCAGGAAACCGAAAGCCACGGCCAGGGCCCCCAGATCCTGCAGGCTTTGAGGGAATTGGGCATCAATCTGGTGGAGGTTCAGGAGGTCAAGGGCGGATTGAATTTTACGCAGGTCGCCGACCGTACCGTACTGTGGGCGGAGGCCCTGCGCTGACTCCATCAAACTGTTCAATACGTTCCGGGAAACCACATATGGCTATTTGTCCGGCCTGCGAATAAATTTCAGGGGTTGCGGGTAGCAATGCCTGTCCCCCCTTCGCGTTCCTTTCCTAAAATTGGAGGCATCATGCTATCCCTTCACGAACGCTTTTCCCGGCCCTGGAGTTTCATTCCCCTGCTTGCCTTTCTGATGACTTCCCTGGCCCTTTCTGCGATGGCCGGCGAGGAAGTGATGAAGGACGGCACCCTTCACGTCATCAACGGCGCTGAACCTTCCGGAGGCCGTCAGACCATGAACCTGGAGGAACTCTGGCGGGTCGGCGGTGAGGACGACGAGGAAACCGTTTTCGGGATCATCACCAAGGTCCTGATCGACGACGACAACAACATCTACCTGCTCGATGCCCAGTTGTCGGAAATCAGTGTCTTCTCACCCGAAGGGGAACTGATCAATACGCTCGGCCGCGAGGGCGAGGGTCCCGGTGAATTCAGGGGCCCCACCGACATGTGTTTCCTGCCCGACGGCACCATCGGAGTGCTGCAGGCCTTTCCCGGCAAGGTGATCAAGCTTAACCTGGACAACACCTCGGCGGGCGTCTGGCCCATGGGCGATCCCACCAAGGGCGCCTTCTATATGATGCGGGGACTGCGACAGGGCGGCGGTCACGTCGTGGCCGGCGGTACCGAACAGCATGTCGATCAGACCGCCGGCATCATCAAGCGGGAAAATTTTCTCAGCAATCTCACGGCCGAAGGAATGCGCGACAAGACGTTTGCCTCCGTAAACGTGACCATGAAGCTGGCTGAAATGAGGTTGGACGAAAAAGAACTCATTGACGGCCCCGATCGCCGGTTTGACGTCGCGAACGACGGCAGGGTGATCGTGGCCATTCCCCGCAATGGTTACGAGGTGAGCATTTTCGCCGCCGACGGCACTCTCGAACGTGTTTTCACACGGGAATACGAGCCCTGGGAAAGGGATGAAAGGGCGGCTGGCATCTGGCAGAGGATTCTGGAAACAATCCAGCGCCAGCAAATGCCCGGCGCTCCGGTTAGTTGGGAAGACACGGAACCCGATGTCGAATTCATCAGGGTTGCCGATGACGGTTCCATATGGATCCTCAACAGCCGCGCCATGTGGACCGAGACACCGGGCGCCTTCACGTATTATGATGTCTTCAGCCCCACCGGGCATTTCGAGAAGCAGGTGCATGTCGTTTGTGATGGGAATCCCCAGGACGATATCCTGTTTTTCGCGGGGGACGACCTGGCCTTCATGATCACCGGTTTCTGGGACGCGGCCCTGTCCCGCTTCGGTGGATCCGGGACCGACGAGGACGAGGAAGAAGCCGAGCCCATGTCGGTCATCTGCTACCGGGTCAAATAGGGTTTCGGGCGCTGGTTTTGGTTCCATCAAGCGTTAAGTATTAGCTCGTGACCTGTTTCCAAATTAAGCGAGGTTGTTTTGTCCCCTGTTTCTTTCCCCAAGCCCCCCACTCCCCTGAACCTGCGCACTTGCCTGCTCGGAATGGGATTCCTGATGCTATCCCTGCAGCCAGCCAGTCAGGCGGCGGTTCCGGTCGTCACCAACGGCGACATACCCGCGGATGGCCTTGTGAAGGTACAGCTCGAGGAACTGTGGCGCATCGGGGGCGAAGAGGATGAAGAGAACCTGCTGGGAGTCATCGACCAGGTCCTGGCCGACGATGACGGCAACGTCTACCTGCTGGACATCCAGTTGGTTGAGACCCAGGTCTTCGACTCCGACGGAGAATACGTACGGTCCCTGGGCAATCAGGGAGACGGACCCGGGGAATTGCGCAACGTCCGGGACCTTCTCTTCCTCCCGGACGGAACCGTGGGACTGGTCCAGGGATTTCCCGGCCGAATCGTGAAAATCGACTTTGAGGGACTTCCTGCGGGTGAAATGAAACCCGGCGGAAATGATCCGTCGGCGGGAGGATTTTTTGCCCTGCGCAGCGCCGCCTCATCGGGGGGCCGGCTTGTCCTGGGCGGCGCGAAAATCACCCGGGGAGACAACTCACGCACCGCCACCAATTTCATTGCCGCCTTCGACCAGGACGGCATCGAGGGTGTCCGTTATCTTGAGTCGGTCAACGTCAGGGATTTCGGTCGCATGGAATTCTCTGAAAAGGGTGATTTCTTTCCGGGACAGGGCGGCTGGGCCCTCGCCGACGACGGACGCCTGTACGTGGCGCCCGCCCGGAACGAATACCGTATCGAAGTCCACGCTCCGGACGGCAGCCTGGAAAGGACCATCGTCCGCAAGTACGAATCGTGGGAAAGGACCCCGGCCGAAGCGGATCGGGCCCGTGAAATGATGATGCCTTTCCGCAGACGCAACCGAAACGCCATCAAACTCGTAATGGAACCGACCGAACGCGACATTCTCGACATCCGCCTTGATCCCCGGGGGCAACTCTGGGTCCTGCCGAGCCGGGGTATTCGGGAACAGGACGAGGGAATCCATTCCACCTGGGACGTTTTCGACAGCTCAGGCGCCTTTGTCCGCCGGATGGCCATCGCCTGCGAGGGTGACGGCCAGAAGGACGCCCTCTTTTTTCCGGGTGGCGGCCTGGCCGTGCTGGTCAGGGAACACGCCGATGCCGTGTACGCCCTCCGGGGGCGCGGCTCGGACAATTCCGAGAGCGAAGAAGAGGACACCGAGGTGCGTCCGTTGGAAGTGATCTGTTATCGCATTTTACACTGACCCCTCCTTAACGGGGTCTGAATAAAGGGGGAGTTTTCGTGAAAACCCGAATCCCAATGACTGGACCATGTTTTGTTTTCCTTATGGCAGCGGTGCTGGTCTGTGGAACCGCTTCCGCCGAACCCGCCACCGTTGACAACGGCGCCGACCCCCAACAGGGCAGGAAAACGGCCGAGCTCACAGAACTGTGGCGCATCGGAGGCGAAGACGATGAGATCTTCTTCGGCTCGGTGGCTTCGATAAAAACAGACAGCCAGGGAAATATTCTTCTTCTGGATAGCCAACTGTCCGAAGTGCAGGTCTATTCCCCCGAGGGCGAATTCCTGCGTACCGTCAGCGGGGAAGGCGACGGACCTGGCGAAGTACGGCAGCCCGGCGACATGTTCATCATGGCCGATGGCACCATCTGCCTTTTGCAGGGATTTCCCGGCCGGATCGTCAAGTTGAATCCCGACGGGACCCCCGCCGGCATGGCGAAATACTCCCAGAGTGATGGAAGCGGCGGCCAGTTCGCGGTCCTGAACCGCGGCTTTGGCCTTCCTGACGGCATCCTCCTGGTCGGCATCCGCATGACCTTCTCCGGCGCCGGCACAACCAACCAGACCTATTTTCTTTCCCGTTGCTCGAAAGAGGGAATTGAAGAAGCCGCCCTGGTGGAAAAGGAGAATATTGTCAACTACGCCGATTTCGAGCTGACCGAAGAGAACATCGACTTCGTCTGGAGCCGGATCGCGGTGGGCCCGGAGGGGAACATCCATGTGGCCCCCGACCGGAACACATACGAAATACAGGTTTTTTCACCTGCAGGTGAGAAAATCAGGACCATCACCCGCCTATACGAGCAAACCCCGCGAAACAGCCAGGAAAAAAAGACCGCCTACAAGATCATCGAAGCTGTGGGCGCCTACTACCCCACACCACCCAAGCGAATCGGCACTGAAGAAACCGCTGCCGCCATCGCCGGTATCTGGGTGACATCCGACGGTCGCATCTGGGTCCAGCCCGGCGACGCGGACAAAAACCTTCCGGAAGGAAGCTGGATGGTGCTTGATGTATTCAATCCCGACGGAAAATTTGAAAAGCAGGTCGCCCTGCCGGGGAATTTCAATGCCCAGCAGGACGGCCTGTTCGTGCAACCGGACGGGTTGATTTTCGTAGTGGTCGGTGCCCTGGATGCCTTTCTGAACCAGCAGGCGGTCAGCAGCAAAGATGAGGGCGACGAAACCGAAGCCCAGCCCCTGGAAGTCATTTGTTTCCGGCTGGAATCCTGATTCATCAGTACGCCGCGGACCGGGCAGGATTTGCTCCCGGTCCCACCCCGATAAAATTCTGGAAAGGCTCAGCATGCAGAACCCCCTCGACTTCACCCGTGTGCGCCGCGCCACGGTTGTAACCTGTATTCTCTCCGGCTATGTCCTGCTGGCCCTTGGAGGCTGCTTCGGGTCCGGCGGTGACGGCTCCGCCGCCGATTCCACCGCCTCGGACGACAGCTTGACCGCGAAGGCCGACACCAGCGGGTCGGCGAAGAAGCCCAAGAAGGAAAAATCCATCAAGGTCAACATCGGCTCCATGCGCACCGGAAACCTGGTTCTTCCGGTTTACGCGGACGGCGCCATCCGTACCCCCAAGTCCGTGATGATCAAGACCAAGGCCGGCGGGGAGATCCTGAATGTCCTGGTGCGGGACGGCGACCGGGTCCGTAAGGGCCAGATCCTGGCCAGGATCGATCCTCGCGAATATGAAATCGCCCTGGAGGAAAGTCGGTACAAACACCTGCAGGCACTCAGCCAGATGGCCGCCGAGGCGGACACCTTCACTGTGAACCATGCAGCGGTCAAGGACTTCACCGATGCCAGGGACGATCTGGAAAAACTGCGCGACAACGGCACGATCACCCGGGAGGAATTCCAGAACCGGCTGCTCGAACTGGAAATGGGCGCCCTGCAAAAGGGAGCCTTCCGCGAAGCCGTCTTCCAGCAGCGCACCGGCCTTGCCGAGGCCCGCATGGCCGAGGAACGAGCCAAGCTGAACCTGGAATACACGCAGATTCGCGCCCCCTTCGCGGGAATCGTCCAGGGGTTGACCATGGTGGACGGTGAAATCGTGACCACCGGCACGGCGGTCTGCACCATCTTCAACAACGACCATCTCGAAGCTTCCGTGAACGTACTTGAAGCCGACCTGGGGCACCTTGCCGAGGGCCGCCCCGTCCTTCTTTCGATACCGGCGACCGGCGACACCCTGCGCGCGGTCATCGACGTAATCAGTCCCACCCTGGACCAGACCACGCGCACCTGCGAGATCCTCATCCGGTTCGACAACCCGGAAGGCCGCTTCCGCCCGGGAATGTTCGTTCGGTCCCAGATTGCCGGCATCATCTACAAGGACAAGCTGCTGGCGCCGAAGGCCGCCCTGCTGATCCGGGACAACCGTCCCCTCGTTTTCAAAAAGGAGGGCGACCGGGCGCGCTGGCTGTACGTGGACATCGGGTTGGAGAACGAACAGTGGGTCGAGATCCTCAAGGTGCACAGCGGAGGCTCGCTGAGCCCCGGCGACGAAGTCGTGGTCAGCGATCACCTGACCCTGGCCCACGAAGCCAAGATCAAGGTGCGCAAACGCATTACTCCCGAGGACAAATGGGACTTCGCCACCTTCGGTGAGGTCGCCAAGCAATGATCATCCAGACCGCCGTCCGCAGACCGGTAACCATCCTGATGTTGTTTGCAGGCCTGGTGCTGATTGGTTTCCAGGCCCGGCAGAGACTGTCGGTGGATCTGCTGCCTTCGATCAACTATCCCAACCTGACGGTCATCACCAACTACTCCGACACGCCCGCCGACGATCTGACCCGGCTGGTGACTCAGCCCCTGGAGGAAGTCATCACCGGTTTGGCCGGCGTGCGACGGGTGATATCCAAGACGCGCGAAGGTGTCTCCACCATCACCGTGGCCTACGATTGGGGCACGGAGATGGATTTCGCCAACCTGCACCTGCGCGAGGCTATCGACCGGGTTGCCTACCGTGACGATTTTCCCGAGGACGCCGACCGGCCGCTGATCCTTCGCTGGGACCCCAGCGCCAGGCCCATCGCCATCCTGGTCCTGCACGGCGACGATCCCATGGCGAGGATGACAGAATTCGCCCGCGAAGTCGTCAAACCCGCCCTCGAACAGATCAACGGGGTCAGCCAGGCCGAAGTCATCGGCGGAGCCGAGCGTGAAATCCTGGTGCGGCCCGACTTCGACAGACTGCGCCTTTACGGATTGACGATGGAGGATCTGAGCACCGCCCTGCGGGTGGCCAACATCAGTTTCCCCGGCGGACGCATTCGTAAGGGACCGCTGCACCTTCCGCTGCGGATCCTGGGTGAATTCGAAAACCTGGACGAGATCCGCAAGACCGAGATTCCCGCCGCCGGACCGGGCATCACCATCGGCGACGTGGCCGAAGTGCTCGACACGATAAAGGAGCCCGAAGGGTTCACCCTCAACGGGGACGAGGAGGTGGTTTCGCTCCACCTGTACAAGGAGGTCGGGGAAAACACGATTTCCACCACCGAGGAGGTGGACAAGGTCCTGGGCATCCTGGGCGACCAGTACTCCGAATTCGACTACACGTTCATCTACAAGGACGCCGAATTCGTGAAGGAGAGTTTCCAGGGTCTGGAAGACTCGCTTAAATACGGCGCCGGCCTGGCCTTCCTGGTGCTCTTCTTTTTCCTGATGAACTGGCGCAGCCCCGTGGTCGTAGGGCTTGCCATTCCCGTGTCGATCATCACCACGTTTGCCTTCCTCTACTTCGCCGGGGTGGGCCTGAACCTGATGTCCCTCGGTGGTCTGTCCCTCGCGGCCGGCATGCTGGTGGACAACTCCATCGTGGTGCTGGAAAACATCAACCGGCACCTGAAACTGAAGAAGGGCAGCAAGACCCCCATCGACGAAATCTGTGCCAACGCCACCGCCGAGGTTGCTTCCCCCGTGATCGCCGCCACCCTGACCACCGTCGCGGTGTTTTTTCCCGTCATCTACGTGCCGGGAATCGCCGGCGAATTCTTCCGCGACCAGGCGCTGACGGTCACCATCTCCCTGGTGGTCTCCATCTTCGCGGCCCTGTTGCTGCAGCCCATGCTGTCGGCCCACATCCTCAAGACCCCAAAGGAAATCCCCAGCCTCATCTTCCAGCCCGGCGAGCGGGCTTTCCAGGCGGTCATCAGGGCGTACCACGGACTGCTGGTCAAGGTCATGGACCATAAACTTGCGTTCATGGTCGTGTTGCTGGTGGCCCTGACCGGTGCGGGACTGTTGGGCAAGGGTTTGAAATTGTCTTTCATGCCCGACCGCACCCGGGGCGATTTTACCATGGCGGTGGAACTTCCCGCGGGCACTCCCCTGGAGATGACCTATGCGACGGCCTCGGATCTGGCCGGGTACCTGACGACCATGGAAGAGGTCGTGACGGTCTACACCCAGGTTGGTGAGACTGAAAAGACCCTGGCCAGCCTGAAGGAATACAGTTCCGCCAACACGGCGCGCATCCGGGTCATGCTACGGCCTTCCCGCCATGGCCGCGAGGATATGCAGAAGGTAAAGGAACGGCTGCAATCGCGTCTGACGGACAAGGAAGGCGCGATTTTCGTGTTCAGCGAAGAGGGTGTCGGACTGCGTGAGATTCTGGCCAGTGGCGAGGCATCCTTCACCCTGGGTATCGTGGCCGAAAAATCCGAAGACGCCCGGCTGGTTGCCGAACAGCTCCTGCCCCGACTGCGGGCCATTGACGGTCTGGCCGACGTGGAGATGGACCGGATGATGGGCAATCCCACCATCGAGGTGACCGTGGACCGGGAAAAGGCCCTTCGCTTCGGCCTGGAGCCCGAAGCTTTGGCCCGCGAACTGCGCAACCGCATCCAGGGCACAGTGGCCACCACCTACAACGAGATAGAGCAGAGGATCGACATCGCCGTGCGCCTGCCCCGTGACCAACGCTACGACCTGGCCATGGTGCTGGCCTCGCCGGTGGCCGTGGGAGAAGGCAAAACCGTTCCCCTGGGATCCTTCATGATCCAGACCCGGGGCACGCCCGTGCGAGAAATCGTGCGGCGCGACCAGCGGCGGCAGATCACCATTTCCGGCGACGTCGACGGTCGTGGCCTGGCGGATGTCTGGCACGACGTGGACGCACTTCTTGGCAGCACCGTGGTCGCCGAAGGAGTCGCCTTTGTCACCGGCGGTGAACAGGAAGAGATCAACAGCAGTTTCCGCGACCTGGGGTATGCCCTGCTGCTGTCGGTCCTGCTGGTCTACATGATCCTCGCGGCCCAGTTCGAAAGTTTCCTGGACCCGCTCATCATCTCCGCGGTTTTGCCCGTAGGTATCGCGGGCGCCCTGGTCACCTTGTTCCTGACCGGCCAGAGCATGAACATCATGTCGCTGATCGGCATGATCGCATTGCTGGGCATCGCGGTGAACGACGCCATCGTCAAGGTCGCCACCATCCGCAGGCTCAGGTCCGAAGGCCTGCCCGGTCGTGAAGCTATCCTGGCGGCCAGTTCCCTGCGCTTCCGGCCCATCATCATGACGACCGTGACCACGGTGCTGGCCATGCTGCCCATGGGACTGGGCCTGGGTACCGGGGAGCAGATGCAGCGACCGCTGGCCCTGACTATCATCGGCGGTCTGAGCATCGCCACTTTATTGACCCTGTTCCTGACGCCGGTGGTATACGAAATGCTTCACCGACGCACGGACAAGGAATACTGACAAGGAGCCGTTCAGTTTGATCCGCTTCGCCGTAGATCACCCCGTCGCAACGTGGATGCTGTTCACCGCCCTGATCGTCATGGGCCTGTACGCCTTGCCGCGGCTGAACATCGAGGCGATGCCTGAAACAGACCTGCCCGAACTCTCCATCGTCACCAGCTGGAACGGTGCCTCCCCCAGCGCCATCCAGCGTTCGGTCACCCTGCCCATCGAGGAGGCCGTCGCGGGCTGCCACGGTGTCGAAGACCTGGATTCCCAGTCGAGGCACGGACAAAGTTCCGTAACTGTTAAGTATAAACGTGGCACGAACATGGAGTTTGCGCGTCTAGAGCTTTCTGAACGCTTGGGCGCCGTTCGCCGCACCCTGCCCGCACAGGCGGGCCAGCCCTTCATCCGGCCCTACGTACCAGAGGAATTGCGCGCGGAGGAATTCTTTTCCGTCAGCCTGATCTCCCCCCTTCCGATGAATGACCTGCGCGACCGGGCCGAAACCTGGGTGGTGCCCCGTTTCCTGGCCATCCCCGGGGTGGCCGACGCCGAATTGCGCGGCGGCGCGCGTCCCCTGATCAAGGTGTTGCTGGACCTGGAAATGATGGAGCGGTACGGCCTGACCGCCGACGGGATCGCTGCCAGGCTGGACGACCTGGACGACATCATTCCCGCCGGGACGATCCGCAGCAGCGGAACCGAACTGACCGTCAGCGTGCAGGATTCCGTCTCGCTCCAGATGCTGGAGGATACCGTGTTGCGCACCCTCGGCGGCCAGCCGATCACCCTGGGCCACGTGGCGCGGGTCCAGCCGGACTTCGAGGACATCTCCTATTACAGCCGCATCAACGGTGAAAATGTCATCACTCTGAACATCACCAAACGCAGCGGACAGAACTCGATCTCGGTGAGCCGGCGTCTACGAGAGGAACTGCCGCGGATCGAGGCCGAAGCGCACTTCCCCGTGACCTTCGAGGTCGACCAGGACGAGGGCGAGAAACTGGAGGACAAACTCGAGGAACTGGTGACCCGTTCACTGGTCATCCTGGGTCTGCTGTTCATCCTGCTGGCCATCGCCCTCAAGCAGATCAGGCTCACTGCCATCGTCATCTTCTCGATCCTGCTGGCCATCGTCATCTGCCTGTCCATGTTCTATTTCTTCGGGGTGTCGGTGAACTTCATCACCATCAGCGGGCTGACCGTCTGTTTCGGCATGCTCCTGGACAACAGCATACTCGTGCTCGACGCCATCCACCGCCGTCTGAGCGGCCGCTGGGAAGGAGATAGCCGCCTGGCCCTCATCCGCGGCACGCGGGAGGTGGCCTTCCCCATCATGGCCACCACCCTGACCACCGTGGTGGCGTTCCTGTCGTTCATCTTCATGACCGACCGGCTGAGCCTGTTCTACGTGCCGCTGGCCGTGAGCGTGGGCATCGCTATGCTGGCGTCGGTCTTCGTGGCCTTCGCCTGGATTCCCGTGGCCCTCAAGGGGCCCGCCGAAAAGGGGATGCGCAACAGCAAGGCCGCGGACGAGGAATTCGGGATGGTGGGATTCGCCATGCTGTGGCGCTGGGCCCTGGGCGTAGTGATCCTGGCGGTGATCACCCTTGTGGTCGCGTTCATATGGAAAGGCCGTTACGCCGGTCTGGATACCATTCCCTGGATCGGCGCGGCCGGCGGCCTGCTCATCGGGGTGGGCATCTTCGTCAGCTTCGTTGGTAAACTGACCCGGTTGCACCTGCGGTTCTGGGTTTATCCCGCAGTGCTGACCCTGGCCCTTTTCGCAGGCACGATTTTCGTATTCAAGGAGAAGGTTCGTACCGGCGGTTTCTGGCGGCCCCAGCCCAAGGAACAGATCGTCGTCTACCTCGAACGGCCGGTAGGCACGGACGTCAAGCTGTCCAGCGAGACCATCAAGCTGTTCGAGAGCGAGATCCTGCCCCTGCCCGAAGGCGCCCACATGCGCAGCGGCGCCTACCAGAACCGCGCCTGGATCAACCTGGAATTCGAGGATGAACTCCTCAATACGGCCTACCCGGAACTGTACCGCAACACCTTCATCGTGCTGGCCGAGGAACTGGGCGGCATGTTCATCTGGATCAACGGCTTCGGCGACCCCTACATGAAGGGCGGCCGCGGCGGGGGCATGAGCAACTCGACCATTCGCATCACCGGCTACAACAGCAAGGAACTCAAGACCATCAGTGACGGCGTCCTGGCCCGGCTCGACCGCAACCGGCGCGTGCGCAATCCCCGACTGACCAGCGGCGACCGCTTCAGCCGCAACGCGACCGATGAAACGGTGATCATGCTGAACCGCGAAGTCCTGGCCTCGCACCGGTTGAGTATGAGGGAGGTCATGGGGCATATCCGGCGCATGTTGGGAGTGGAAAATCCCTGGCACATGGTCCTGGACGGCGAGGACCAGCGCCTGATGCTGACCTTCGATGATTCGGAGTCCATCGAATACGACCAGATCCTCGGCCGCACCATGACCACCAGCCGTGGCCAGAAGGTCATGCTCGGCCGTCTGATCACCATCGAGAGCCGGCCCGAGATCAGTTCCATCAACCGTCACGACCAGCGATACAGCCAGCAGATCAACTGGGAATACATCGGCACCGACCGCATGCGGCGCAGGTTCATCAACGATATCATGGAAGGCATCCAACTGCCCTACGGCTACACGGCAGAGGACATGTCCGGGCAGCAGATCACCGAAGAAGAGGAAGAGGAGCTCAAGCAGACCCTGTGGCTGACGGGGGCCTTCATCTTCATGGCGCTGGCCGCGATGTTCGAAAGCTTTTTCCTGCCGTTCCTGGTCCTGTTCTCCATTCCCATGGCCATGGTGGGTGTCGGTGGCATCTTCTGGGCAACGGGCAGTGAATTCGATTCATCGGCCAAAATCGGATTGATACTGATGTTCGGCATCGTGGTGAACAACGCGATCCTGCTGATCAACCGTTTCCGGCTGCAGGTGAGGGAGATCCTTGTCGAGAAAGACTTCCCACGGGGCTCCGAAGATGGACAAATCCCCGAAAAACGTCGCCTGGGCGGATTCGATCTGTGGCGGTTGCCCGTTGAAATCCGACAAGGGGTCCTGAAAAAAGCCATTGTCGAGGGCACCCGGATCCAGATGCGCTCCATCCTGCTGACCAGCGGCACGACCATCGCCGGCCTGCTGCCCCTGCTCTACAAGAAAGAGGCCTCGGCGGGTAAGGATATCTGGGAG
>Ga0164313_10003930_pt1 | contig 13258 bp, 8 predicted proteins | sample GuaBasSedimGuay4_FD_113735 | JGI IMG/M metagenome (GOLD analysis project Ga0164313, IMG submission 113735) | Subseafloor sediment microbial communities from Guaymas Basin, Gulf of California, Mexico - Guay4, Core 4569-4, 0-3 cm | ecosystem: Environmental > Aquatic > Marine > Hydrothermal vents >... | reverse complement strand
GGGTAGGTAACCACGACTTCACCCCCATCCGGGGTCGGGAAACGCCAGCGCCTGATCTGGCGCACCATGCAACCTTCGACGGCGGCGCTGTTGAGCGTCGAGCTCGCGACGCGGGCGCTGGTGACGCTGCCCTGGAGGTTGATGCGCCACTGGATCGAGACCCGGCCGCGGAGGTTCTGTTGACGCTGGACCTGAAGCTCGTAGCAGTAGCGAATCGCAGCCTGGTTCGCGCGCACGACGCGGTTGATCTGCTCCGGCGAGAGGTAGCCGTTTACCCGGGGGGCGCCGCGCTGGACGCTGATGACACGCTCGGTTCGCTTGCGGCCCTTCGCCCCGATGCCGCCCATGCCCATGCCGAGGCCGCCGCGACCCGCGCCGATGCCGGTCCCCACGCCGCCGGCACCGAAGAGGCCGCCCTGGCCATCTCCGCCGCCGCCGCCGCCGGTGCCCACCAGGCCGGTCCCGCCCGAACCGCGCCCGAGGACGGTCCGGGTGCTGTTGAGGCCGCTGATCACGTCACTGATGTTTGGCACGTCGAGGGCGGCCGCGATGGCGTTGCCCTCGGATCCCCCAGCAAGGGCGCCGAGCAAGCCGGTGTCCCGGACCCGCGCTGCGACGTCGGCAATGTGGGGGTCTTCGATTTCGGTCTGCTCCTGCTCCGCGTCTTCGCGACCGACACGCCCTTCATCGCCTTCGTGGCGTGTCCCGCCGGTCTCGTCGCGGGACTCGAGGCCCGGATCGTCCATTTCGGTCCCGCTCTCGGCGGCCAGCTCTTCGAGGATGTCCTCGGGGGGCGGCGTGACCAGGAAGCGCGCGATCAGGTCGGAGGGTAGCTCGAGGGGGTCCGGGTCGCGGAACTCGTCGGCGGCGACGTACATGAGCACCATCAACGCCGTGAAGAGGAAGACGCTGAGGCCCATCGAGGCGACCAGGGAGCTCTCGAGGGGGATGGGGAACGGGCGCCTGAGCGCCTTGACCGCTCTGACGTGCTGGAAGAAGAACGCGACGGTGCCCAGGGTCACCACGCCGTAATCGTCCGGCCCCAGATCGACCGCGCTCGTCTGGCTGGCCACGTCCCGGACGTTGCGACGCTGGCCGCCGAGCCACAGGTCACCGCCCATGCCCGGGCCGAGACGCAGACGGTAGCCGCCCTTGCCGGGCTCCATCACGACGAGGTTCGACTCGGCGCTCACGCCATCGGGGAGCGGGTAGAGGGCCTCGGGGCCGTCGCCGAGGGTCACCTTGCGCGGAGAAGAGAGCTCTTCTTCCGCCTGGAGCGTACCGTTCCAGACGTAGGCCACCCGGAGGTGACGCTGCGACGCCTTGACTGCCTTATCCGCCTGCGCTTTCGCCATGTCTTGGTGGACCCGTCAGAACGTCTCGGTCTTGGATGAGCGTACCAGCTCCGGCATGAAGGAGCGATGAGGCAAACGCGGCCGGTCGAACTCGGCCCGGAGCCGGTTGAGGAAGTAGAGGAGCTGCGGTGACTTCAGTCGCCCCGAGATATCGAGGCCGGTGAACTGGTACACCTTCACCTTGCTTCCGCCCGTTTCCGTCACTTCACCTTCCTCTTGGGCCCCAGCGCCCTCGCCATTGCCCGCCCCGGTGGACGTGGGGGCCGCCGCTTCGGAACGGCCCCTGGCCCCTTGTTGACCCATCGCGATGACGGAAGTTCCCACGAGGGCCCCGATAAGCGAAAGAAGTGCCAGCCGCCCCATGGTCGGCTCCCACCTGGCCCGACACCGACGTACGCTCTTTGTACGCATTCCACTCATCCCACTCATCCTGCGCCTCCCGAACTGCCTCGACCACGGCGCCGCGGCGCCGCTGCGGGGATTTCCCTCAGGTAGCGCTCGGCCATCTCCCGTTGCGGCGCATCCGACGGCGCCACCCGGAGGAAGCGCTCGAAGTACTCGCGACTCGCGGGGCGCTGGTCGAGGAATTCGGCCTTCAACACGGCGAGATTGAAGAGCGCCGCGGGGTGGTTCGGGGCGTCATCGAGGACCCCCTCGTAGGAGCGCCGCGCCTGGCGGTGGTCCCCCTGGCCGCGCTGGCAGATACCCAGCGCGACTCGGGCATCGAGGTCACCGTCGTCGATGGTCAGAACGGCCTCATAGTGAGCCTGGGCACCCGCGTAGTCCCCGGCCTGGAGGAGCACCGACCCCTGGTTCATGCGCGCGCTCTTGTTTTGGGCGTCGAGCTGGATGGCTTCTTGAAACTGGAGGAACGCCGCCTGGGTGTCGCCCCGGGCGAGGGCCACTAGGCCCAGGTCGTCGTGCAGGGTCGCCTGACGCTCGCGGTCGTCCTCGGAGAGGTCGAGGGCCTTGCGGAAGACGAGGTCCGCGACGTCGTATTGCTCCCGGGCCCGGTAGACGCGTCCGATCTCGACGAGGGCGTCGGCGTTTGATGACTCACGGATGAGGGCCTCCCGAGCCTGCTCGAGGGCGTCATCGTACTCTCCCCGCTCCCGGAGGATCGTCGCGTAGGCGACGCGCGCCTCGACCGCGTCCGGGTCGACGTCGACGAACGCCTCGAGGAGGGTGCTCGCTTCATCCCGCTCTCCGAGGGCGTAGTGAACCTCGGCGAGGGCGAGGAGCGGCTCCCGGGCCCCGGGCTGAATGCGGCGTGCCTCGGCGAGGGCCGTGATCGCTTCGCGCATCTCGCCGCGGCGCCGATAGAGCACCCCGAGGTTGTAGAACGCCTCCCACAGGTAGGGGTCGATCTCGACGGCCTGGCGGAAGCGACGGATGGCCCGCTGCTCTGCCCGGTTGGTTCCCCGGGACATGAGGCGATTGCCAGCGCGGAACTCCCGAACCGCCGCCGGGTCCGCCGGTGGGAGTTCGGTAACCTGGGTCTCGACGTCGGCGCTCCCCCCCCCGCAGCCAACGATGGCCCCGGCGGGGGCGCCGAGCAGCAGCAGCAGCATCATCAGGGTGAGCTGGGCGCGATTCATCATTCGCCCTCTCCGTCCGCGTCGCTGTCGCCGCCGGCATCTCGATCATCGCCTCGATCGTCGGCGTCATCTTGGTCATCTTGGTCATCTTGGTCGTCTTGGTCGTCTTCACCCTCTTCACCGCGTCGGAGACCATCGAGGGGCTCGGCGGGGGCGAGGGCTGTGCCCTGGACGATCTGTCCGCCCATCTCCCGGAGGGGCGGGAACTGCACGTCGTCGAGGCGGGTCATTCCCTCGCGGAGCTGAGCGGTCCAGCGGTTGTAGATGCGGAGCTCGAGGGCTTTTTGATACCCACCGGAGTATGCGTCGATCGCCTGCTGCTCCATCGGAATGATGAAAGCATAGAGTTGGTTGCGGTAGCTCGCCTCTTCCTCTTCGTCGAAGCCGTCGGGGACCGGTTGGTTGTTGAGGTCGGCAGCGAAGGCCTCGAAGGAGCGGCCAATCTGAAAGAGCGCCGCGGTGACCCACTGGGCGACCCGGAACTCGACGACATTTTGGAAGATCAACGCAGCCCGACGCAGGAGTTCGGCCTTCTGTTGGAGCCGCCGAGCGAGGCCGTCCGTGTCGCCGGCGATCTGGATGGCGTCGTACTCACGAATGACTGCCTCACCCTGAATATACCGGGCCTGGGCGGCGTAGTAGATGCCGCCCTGGAGCCGCGCTTGGTTTCGTCGTCCGAGGCGGACGGCGTCTTCGAAGGCGCTCGCGGCACCCCGTTGGTTGCCGTCAGACGCGAGCACCATGCCGAGGCGCGTCGTCGCTTCGACCTTGAGGTCGAGGTTGCGCGTGCTGCGGATGAAGTTGCGATAGGTCGCCGCCGCCTCATCCCAGTCTTCAGCTTCTTCATGGGCGCGGCCGATGAAGAAGTGCACGTCGTTCTTGCGCGAGCTGCGCGGAAAGCGCCGCAGGAAGGATGTCCCATCTTCGACGGCCTGAGAGTAATCGCCGGCCGTGACCCGGAGGAGCACCGCGTTGTAGAGCGAGTCCTCGACATGCTCTCCCCGGGGGAAGCTCTCGGAGTACGCCTCGTAGTACCGGGCTGCATCTGAGAACTGGGCGATGGACTCGTACATCTGGGCCGCGGTGCGCGCTCCCTGGGCGCCCTCGTCGGTCCCGGCATACCGCTCGATCAGGCGGTCGTAGGCTGCCGCGGCGCCCGTGAGGTCGCCGCCCCGCTGCCGCTCGACGCCGGCGTTGTAGTAGGCCTGCCGCGCCCGGTCGTCGGTGGGGAACTCTTCGGCGGCGCGGAAATAGGCGTCCGCCGCTTCGCTGTGGGACCCCCCCTCGGCCAGCTGTTCTCCGAGGGCGAAGACCGACTGGAGGATCAAACCGTTCAAGCGCGTCTGGCTCGCTTGACTGGAGAACGCCGGCGACCCCTTCAGGCGCCGGGCCCAGGTCTCGATGTTGGCGTAGTCGTCGGCCCGGTTGAACGAGTCGAGGATGAGCTCCCCCGCCGGTTCGGCGTACTCGCTGTTCGGGAAGCGGTCGATGAGCTGACCCCAGAGACGGATCGCCGGGTCGTAGACACCCCGGTCGTAATAGAGGCGCCCCTGGCGGAAGAGGATCTCCGGGAGGTCCGGGTCGTTCGGGAAGAGCTCGACGTAGAGCTCGATCGCCGAGCCGAACTTGCGGTCGTTGGCGCTCTCTCCGCAGCGCGTCGGGTCCGCCGGAGCAGCCCCGGTGCCGGCGTCCTCGGCAGGCTCGGTGTCGGGGCCCTGACGCTCGGCTTCCGCCGGCTGCCCACGGCGCCCCTGCCTTCCCCGTCGACCGGGCCCGCTCTCCCCCGCGCAATCGGCGAGCTCTTGCTCGCGGACCCGTTCGAAGGCGCCGATGGCGTTGTAGAGCGCGTCGCGGCTCAGCTCACCCTGAGGATTGAGCCGGGCGGCGGCGAGATAGGCATCCCCCGCTTCAGAAAAACGCTCTAGGCGATGGAAGTAGATTTCGCCGATGTAGTAGTTGATCTGGTAGGCCTGGCTAGACCGCGGGTAGTGGCGCAGGTAGGTCACGTAGAGGGCGGCGGCCTGCTCGAGGCGCCGGGTCTGGTTCTCTCGCTGTCCTTCTTCGTGCCACATCAAGGCCTGGCGACGAATCTGCCGTTCGGTGAGCTCGAAGGCGCGGCGCACCGTCTCCGGATCGCCCTGGTTACGCGCCCAGGCGCTCCGGCGTCCGTAGGTCGACGCCAGGACCCGAAGCGCCTCCGTCGTATGTTCGTCTTCGCCCATCGACGCGTAAGCCGCGGCGATCTCGCGCTGATAGTTGGGGGCGTCCGGGGACATCGGGTCCATCTCGAGGAGCAGCTCGAACGCTTCGATGCCGGCCTCGTAACGAGCCTGGCCGACGTAGGTCTCCGAGAGCCGGCGGATCACGCGGTGGGCATAACGCTCGCCGCCGATCTCCTCGAGGAAGTCGAAGACGTCCTGGGCGGTATTGCTCTCGTCCTCGGTGAAGACCTGGATGAGATAGCTGAGGGCCTCATCCTGGAGATCCTCGAGACGCCGACGCTGGGCCGCGGTGAGGTTCTCACGGTTCTGGCCGAGATCGAGGACCATGCGGAAGCGCTCGGCTGCATCCTGGGAGCGGTTCAGTCGCCAGAGACACCAGGCGCTCTTGAAGAGCGCGACGTCGTAGAGCCCACTGGCCGGGTAGCGCATGACGTTCTCGTATCCGTCGAGGGCCGCCTGATAGTCGTACGCCCCATTGAACTGGCTCTCGGCGAGGGCAAAGTACGCGTCAGGTACGAAGCGGCTCTCGGGAAAGTCTTCGAGGATGCGCCGGTAGAGAACGAGGGCGTCCTCCATCTGACCCTTCTCGATGAGACCGTAGGCCTTCATGTAGAGAACGAGGTCGTAGCGATCGAAATCGCGATGACGCTCGAGGATGCGGTCGTAGAGCCCGATCGCTTCCGCATAGTCGGGAGAGGGCGCCGGGCCCCGGTTCTCTTCGGGGACCGCCTGCCAGGCGCCGAAGGTCTCGATGTAGTTGGCCCGGGCGAGTTCCCACTTGAGTTCGGCGAGGCGAAGGAGCGCGTCCGGCATCTCGGCTGCGTCTTCCGGCTCTTCGCCGATGAACTCTTCGAGCAAGCGAATCGCCTCGATGCGACGGGCCGCCACGAGGTGCACCCGGGACTCGAGGAGCGCCGCGAGCTGTTCGTCCTGGAACTCGCGGGCCGCCTCGCCGAGGTTGTCCGCGCGCTCCCGGAGGTAGAGCGCATCTTCCATGTTCTCTGGGTTGGCGCTGACGGTCGTCGTGGCGCGCGCGGCCGACTGGTCATCGGCCTCGGGTGCCTCGACGCGGCGTTCTTCCGCGGCCTCCTGGAACTGGCTGACGTTCTGGCCGCGACGTTGCGCATCGGCGGTACTCACCATGCCGAGCGCCGCCCAGAGCACCGGGAGGAGCACGAAAGTCGCGACTGCCGAGGGAGCGGAACGCATCGCGATCAAGCCTCCTCGTCCTCGAGGAGTTCGTCGATGGGGTCGGTCTCGTCGAACTCGTCCTCCCAAAGCTCCCCCTCGAAGGGCCAGTACTCTTCGTCATCGCGGAGCAGCCCCTGGATGCGAAGGGGATCCATGAGCTCCGGGGGGAAACGCCCCGCCGAGAGGCTCTCGACCTGGATCTCGACGCGACGTTTGCTGCCCATCACGGCGTCGATGCGCCCGATGCGCGCGCGGCGCAGCTCGCCCCCGAGGCGATGGCGAAGTCGATTGAGACCATGAAGCGCCGCGTCATTCGCCGCGTCCACCATGCGAGCGCGGGTCGCCGCCACCCGCGCGGGAAGGCGCTGGGCGTGCACGACGTCGCGACGCAGCATGCCCTCGAGACCCGAGGCGTCGTCGTCGCTCCCCGCGTCGTCCGGGGTGGCACTGAGCGCGGCTTGGAAGCTGCGTTCCAACGCCGTGACCCGCCCGGCGAGACCTCGAAGCTCTTCGTCGAGGGGCCCGAGCTGCGCTGCCGTCGCCCCGGCGCCACGCATGGCGTCGACCTGCGCCGTGAGGCTCCGGAGCACCGCCCGGGCTGCGGCGATCTCCCGACGCACGTCGCCGGTGTCATCCCACCCGTCGTCGAGTTCGGCGGCAGCCAACGGCGCGTCTTCACCCTGGATGCGGCCGAGCATGGCCCGGAGATCCGTCGAGAGGCGCCCGGCCCGGGCCGCCTCGGAATCGAGGGTGTGCACGTCCGCGTGCAACCGATAGAAAGCCGGGTCGACCCGAAGCATCGCGAGGAGGAGACCCCGGGCGGTGGGCTCCACGTCACCTTCGGTCGGCTCGCCCCCGCGCGCCTCCTCGGCGAGGAGCTCCTCGTAGAGACGCGCTTGCCGAGGCTCGCTCTCGAGGATGCGGTCGATCTCTTGGACGATCGGCCCGAAGCGGCCGGCGAAACGCTGGAAGAGCTGGCTCGCGTCTTCGAACTCGCAACGTCCGAGGTGCACGTAGCCGCGAAGCAGGTTCGCTTCATCGACGAACGCCGATTGGGGGAAGCGCGCCTCGAGCTGGTCGAGGAGGTCTATCGCCGTCTCGAAGTCGCTACCCTCGTACATCGAGTACGCGGCTTCGAAGAGGGCCTCGGAGACGCGCTCGGAGTCAGCCGGAATCTGGAAGTAATAGTAAAAGGCGTCGTCGGCCCGCTGGCCCTCGTGGGCGACGCGCCCGAGGGCGAGGCGGGCGAGGTCCTTCACCTCGAAGTAGCGGTCATCGACGTAGAAGGTGAAGCGGTCGTCATCGCCCTGGTCGGCGACCATGCAGAAGCGCTCTTCGGCGGCCTCGAGGTTGCCCTGGCGAGCCTCGGCGACGCCGCGCAGATACTGAGCCGCGGCGTACCACCGGCTCCTCCGCGTGATCTCGTCGAATTGCGCATCGGCTGCAGCCCAATCCTGGGCGTCGTAGAGCTCACGGCCACGCAGATAGAAGAGCTCGTTCTCGTTGTCGGCGGTGATGTCCATGTCGGGGGCACCGAGGGCGTCGAGGCGCTCGATGCCGGCCGAGATGTTGCCGCTCCGAAGGGCGACGTCGACGTACTTGCGCATCGCCGGCCCGAAATAGACGTCGTCCGGCCCGCGTTCGACGATGCGCTCGAGGTACCGGGACGCCGTCCGGAGAGCGCCGAGTTGCTCGAGGCTCCGGGCGAGCATGAACTCGGCGCCGCGGAACTCATCGAGGTCGACGAAATCGGCAAACTGTGGGCTCTCGGCAACCTCGAAAAGGTTGAGAGCCGCCTCTCCATAGCGTTCGGCGAGGTAGAGGTCTTCGCCGGTGCGTACCAGCTCTCGGAGTCGCTCGACGGATCCGGTCTCTTCGGAGAGCAAACGCCGCCCCGAGAGCGCATCGAGGTAGGCCTCGAGGGGGGTGACCTCATCCCCTCCACGCGCTGAGCCCCCTGCCGTTTGCTCGCCCTCCTGCGGAGTCTCTTGCGGAGTCTCTTGCTGAGTCTCTTGCTGAGTCTCTTGCTGAGTCTCTTGCTCGCTCTCCTGAGCAAACGCCGGAGCGGCGCACGCCAGAAGGACGAGAACAGAAACGCGGAGGAACGTCTTCATTGGCTCGCTAGCGCACGCGTCGCCACACGCATCCGCGTGCGGACGTCGAACTCACCCTCTTCGTCATCCTCGAAGTCCTCGGCGATGTCCGAATCGTCATCGAGGACGATCGTCACTTCGATGAGACGATCTCGGATGACCTGAAAGCGATAGGTGTCCCGAAGCTCGTAGCGATATTCGTCGTTGGCCCGGGCCCGCTGCTCCACCTCGATGGTGAGGACGTGGGGCCCTGGCGCCGCGAAACCATCGAAGACCTGAGCGCCGTCTTCGGAGACTTCCCCGCCCTCCCCTTGGAAGATGGGGGCGCCATCGAGCTTGAGCACCATGCTCGCGAGGTTGTTGTCGTCCCCGGCCCGGTTCTGAACCGACACGGTCATGCGGGTCCGAAAGAGCTGACGCCCGAGGACCGCGACCCGACTGCGAACCTGGACCAGCTCGTCCATGATGGCGGTGAACTCTTCACGAATAGGGCCGAGATCCGGCCCTTCGGCGTCGAGGAACGGATCCGCCGCGGGCTCTTCCGGAGCGGCGGCCCCGGGGGAAGGGGCAGCGGCGGGACCGCCAGCCTCGTCGCCAACCTCGGCCGGGCCCACCTGAGCTCCGCCTTCGGCCTGGGCGTCGGAATCGCCCTCGGCGGGGGCTCCATCGCCGGCCTCCTGATCCGGAGGCGGCTCAGCCTGTTGCGTTTCTTGTGGCGGCGGTCGGCGCCGACGTCGACGTCGACGTTGAGCATCCGCATCGGTCGCCGCGACGAGCACGAAAACGGCTGCCAACGCTATGCAGATGAGGGCTCGATAGTGCGCCATGTGCCCCCTCTCCAATCAATTCCACCAAGGAATGAATGCCGAGAGCCCGAGGGTCGCGGCGATGTTGTTGGTGATCGTCGACTCTCCGAGGACCTCCTGCTGGAGAACTTGATCCCGGATGTCGATGCGGAAGGCGAACCACTCCCCTCCGAAAAATTTGAAACCGAGGCCGCCGCTGAAGGTGAGGCCCCGAGCCGTCTGGTTGTCGGTGATGCCACCGCCGAGGGAGATGTAGAAGTCGAAGCGCGAGATCGCGCTCCCGAACCACCGGAGCTTGCCGTAGGCGAGGGACCACAAGATGTGGGCTTGGTAGATATAGACGTCGGACGCTTCGCGGATGAGCTCGACCCCCGTCGCCTCCTCGATGATGCGGACGATCTTCGAGTCGGCCTGGGTGTACGCAAAAGACGCCTCGAGGCCGAGCTCTTCGGTGACGTGGAAAGTGTATGCCCCCTGCAGCAGGTAGCTCGAGGAGAGCAGGTCTGCGGCGTAGACGCCCCCCATGAAGCTGAGCTCGTGGCGCCCCGCTTTTTGGAAGAGTCGTTCCTGCACACCCCGGTAGCGGCGGCGGGCGTTGAGTTCGTCCCGAATCGCCTCGTCGATGCACTGCGCCTCAGCACTGGAAGCCGGTACCGCGAGGGAGCCGAAGGAGATAAGCACCGCGGTGAGCACGGCTCGACGGGCAATTGCCGGCATCATCGAGAAAAGGGGTACCAAGCCATTGCCAAATTGGGAATGGAGAAAGGGCCCCGGGGGAAGACTCCCGGGCCCCCGGTTCTTCCCAATTTCGACGAATGCCTAGGAAAACGTAGGGCAGAACGGCGAAAAAGACCTATTTCAGCAGAGATAACGCTCGCCCGTGTCGCAGAGAATCGTCACGACCCGCTGCCCCGGCTCGAGCCCCGCGGCCACCTCGATGGCAGCATGCACGTTTGCCCCGGCGGAGGGACCGACGAGGAGGCCCTCCTCTCGGGCGAGGCGCCGCATCGTGCGATCGGCGGCAAGATCCGTCACCGTGATGACCCGGTCGATGAGCTCCCGATCCAGCACCTCGGGGATGAATCCGGCACCGAGGCCCTGAATTCCATGCAATCCCGGGCGGCCCCCGGAGAGCACCGCGCTCGCTCGGGGCTCCACCGCGCAGACCTCGATCTCGGGCCTCCGCGCTTTGAGGGCTCGGCCCACTCCGGTCAGCGTGCCCCCGGTGCCCACCCCAGCGACGAAGGCGTCGATCTTTCCGCCCGTCGCCCGCCAGATCTCTTCAGCGGTGGTTTGCTCATGGATCTCCGGATTTGCCGGATTCTCGAACTGCCGGGTCATCCAGGAGCCGTCGGTCTCTTCGAGCAGCGCTTCGGCCTTCTTGACGGCTCCCACCATGCCCTCGTCGGCGGGCGTGAGCAGCACCTCGGCCCCATAAAGGCGCAGAATTTCTCGGCGGGCGAGGCTCATGTCTTCGGGCATCACCAGGATGCACCGATAGCCGCGGCACGCACTGATCATCGCCAAGCTGATGCCGGTATTGCCGCTCGTCGCTTCGATGATCGTCGACCCCTCGCGGAGCGCTCCCGTCTCTTCGGCGGCGAGCACCATCGAGAGCGCCGGGCGGTCTTTTACGCTGCCGCCGGGGTTGGCCGCTTCCAGCTTTCCACACAGCTCCGCACCCCCCTCCGGGGAGAGGCGCCGCAGGCGGACCAGGGGGGTTCGGCCAACGAGGTCGAGCACACCATCGTGAATGACGTCGTCCATGCCCGTGGCACTCTACACCCTTCTCGGCGGGCATCGCTGCCTATACCCTCTCGGAAGTGATCCATGTCCCCGCCCCCGGTGACGTCATCGCCGACAAGTACCGCCTCGATCGGCAGATCGGCAAAGGCTCGGCGGGCATAGTCTTCGAGGCGACTCACGAGATCATCGGTCGCCGAGTCGCGGTGAAGTGGCTCTACCCCCAGCTCGCCCAGAACGCGACCGTCGCGACTCGCTTCCTGCAGGAAGCACGGGCCGCCAACGCCGTCGACCACCCGAACGTCGTCGAGATCTACGACGCCGGAAAATTCGAAGACTCTCTCTACCTGGTCCTCGAGTTGCTCGTCGGGGAACCATTCTCCGCGTACCTCGAGCGCGGTGCGCCGAGCACCGTCGACCTGGTGCGCACCCTCATCCCGGCCCTCCGGGGCGTCAGCGCGGCCCACGAGCGAGGCGTGGTGCACCGAGACCTCAAGCCCGACAACATCTTCATCTGTCGGCCCCGCCGCGGGCGGTCCGGGGGAGCAAAAGTCTTGGACTTCGGCATCTCGAAGCTCAGGACGGCGGATGCCGTCGGAAAGCTCACGGGGGCCGGGACCTTCCTCGGCAGCCCGTACTACATGGCCCCGGAGCAGATTGCCGATTCGAGCACCGTCGACGCCCGGGCCGACGTGTATTCGGCCGGAGTCATGCTCTACGAGGGACTGGCCGGATGCCTGCCCTTCGAGGGAAATACGCTGCCGGAGCTCTTCTTCAAGATCACCAACGAGAAACCGCGGCCCCCGAGCGTGCTCAACATCGACGTGTCGAACGAACTCGAGGCGGTCGTACTGAGAGCGATGGCGCCGAATCCCGATGAACGGTACCCGTCCATGCGCGCTCTCGGGGAGGCCCTCGAGCCCTTCGCGGACGGGGTCGTCTTCGAGACCCTCGACGATGGCCTCGACGAGGTCCTCGGGGTGGGGCTCCAGAGCCAAGCGCGGCCGCTCCCGCCGGTCGGTTCCCGGACGGACCAAGAGGTCGAGGAACTCCAATCGGCGACGACCCAGATCTCTGCCGAGCTCGATGACGAGCTTCGAGATAGCGGAGCGCCGATGCCTGGGGACCGCACCGAGCGCCACACGTCCATGGACCTGACGCCCCCCCCGGGGAGCCTCGAACCCGTGACCGGCGACGCCCTCGCGGACAGAACGGCGGCGGAGATGCCGCCCGCCAGCGCCCTGCCGCAGCCTCCACCCCCGCCGCCCCCCGCGAGCAGAGCGATGGCGGCGATCCGCGGCGAGGCCCCGCGGGACCTCGAGGCGAGCCCCACGAAACCAATCATCAGCACCGTGGGCCTCGAACAGAGAGACGGCAGTCAAACCACAGACCCCGACGTCGGCCAGGTTCCCCGCCGACCGAATATTTCGACCGCCCGGACGGTGGAACTCGACCGCCCGGAGTCCTTCGCGAACTACGTGCCTCCCCCTGCACGGTCCCAGACGCCCGAGCCCCTGTCGAAAAGCAAACACGGGATCAATTGGGTCGTGGTGATCGGCGCCTGCGTGGTCATCTCCGTCGCGACGGCGGTCGCCGTCGCGTACCTGCGCTGAAGCGGGTCAGGGCGCGACCTCGCCGGCGAGGGAAGGCACGGGCAGCATCGTACTGTCCAAGTTCGAGCCGTTGTCGCGGTAGTGCACGCCGCCGGTGAGACGATCGAGGTCGTATCCATCGATTTGCACGCACGCCCCGATGGGGGAGTTCGAGACGACCCCGGTCTCGAGGTCGACCGCGGTGACTTCCTCGGTACCGGCCAGGGGCGCCAGCACGATCCCGCAGACGGCGGCATCCCGAAGCTCGAAGCGCGTGAGGCGAAGGGCACCCCCGAGGGTCACCACCGCGTATCCATGGGGCGTTTCCGAACACGCGCCCGGCTCACAGGTACTGAGCATCACGTCCGTGACTTCGACGTCCCGGAGGTCGCCAATCGCACCACCGGCGACGAGCAACCCCGCTTCTTCGGTGCCCTCGATGCGCACCCGCTCCCCCCCGATGCGGGCCATCTCCTGAACGTTGATCCCCCGACCGAGCCCGTTCGGCCCACCGGTCGACCACGTGTCGCGAATGACCGCGTCAACGAGGGAAACCTCGGTCCCCTCCGCCGCCGCGAAGAGCCCGACATCATGATTGTCGACGGTCAACAGGCGCAGGGCGTCGAGGCGCGAACCGTCCTGTACATCGAGAGCGCGG
>Ga0164313_10003929_pt1 | contig 13258 bp, 20 predicted proteins | sample GuaBasSedimGuay4_FD_113735 | JGI IMG/M metagenome (GOLD analysis project Ga0164313, IMG submission 113735) | Subseafloor sediment microbial communities from Guaymas Basin, Gulf of California, Mexico - Guay4, Core 4569-4, 0-3 cm | ecosystem: Environmental > Aquatic > Marine > Hydrothermal vents... | reverse complement strand
TAAAATAACATTAGAAGAAACGTTATCAAACGATTTCACTGCATATTGTCAACCCCGTAAAGTTTACATTCCCCCAGAACCAATTAAACAAGTAGATAAACTCACACAAGAGATTACAGAGGAATTTAAATTATATGATATTAATTCTTACAAAGCTCCGGTAGATTTTTTTGAACTCGCACAATGTGATTATGAAAAGTACTTACTCGAATACCCAGAAAAAGTTACAGAAGGGATAGAACACAATCGTAACAAATACACTAATTTAGTTAATACTATATTTAAAAGCATATCCTCTGAGATACCGATTATCGGAAACTTATATTGTGTCCTATCAGTACAGGCAATGGTATCACAAGATGGACCAATGTTTACAATGGGTGGTTCAGAAAAGGCATTAACATTAACCAGTATCGATAAAAAAACTGCTAACAATATTAACTATATCCAGTACAAGTTTAATGATACAGTTGGTGGTGAGATAACATTTCCTAAAGAATTTGTAGTTGGTGATAGATATCTTAAAACATTTTTACTAACAGATGATTCTTTAATAAAGCAATTTAGAACATATATTAATTTAACATTAGATAATAATTGGTATGTAACTGATCGCATCATCAATGAATCATGGCTGTTTGAAGATGGTCGCATTGTGCAGGGATCTAATACAACAGATGACGTTGGCCTTGATGAAATTACAAAACAAGCTAAGAAAGTAGGGTTCACTGTAACAAGAGATGGTGTACCAGCATTGCTCACTTCAAATGGAGCACATCCTAACCCTGTAGTAGTCGAGAGTAAGATAACCGAAATTAATATGGGTACAAAGAATTTACAAAAACAAATCGATTCAATATATGAGAAAGTAACCCCAGTTATTGGTTTCGAAATGGAGGTATGTAAACAACCAGGTGATGAAATTTATAACGATATTCGAATCGATAATACTATGGATCTTTATGATTTAGCTCAATTCTTTAATAATAACGATGAAGAAGACTTTGAGAAATTAACATTACCATACGCTAAATGGATTAAGAAACAAGATCCGCAATTTGCTGATGAAATATGGACACATGATAAAATAGTTAATGCCAATGGTATGGGTGATAGAGATCTATCATTCGGAGCATTCTTAAATGCTAATAACTATCACAGTGCAATGGATTTATATTACGATAACCAAGAATGGTTAGAAGAGCCATATGAAGATGAAGTGTCCGGATCATATAATTTCGGTGAGGCAAAAGCTACAGCAGAAGAAATGGATGGTTATGGAATAGATGCAGAAGTTGAAGAGACTTATCACAGTGGTAACAGACCAGACGATGCCTGGGTAATTGAACCTGATGATAGCATTAGACCAAATCCAGGTGATGTTGGAATGGAAATTATATCCTCTCCACAAGATTACAATGATGGCTTATTAGAATTTCAAGATATGTGTGCCATGATGCGTGATGGTAGTTATTATACAAACGAAACCACCGGGTTGCACATCAACGTTAGTATCGATGGTATAGATTTTGAGGATTTAGATTACACAAAGTTAGTATTACTATCCGGTGATAGCCACGTACTACAACAATTTGACAGAAATATGAATAATTATACTAATCACGCATTAGCAGGATTAAATGATTATTTTAAACCATCTGGAGGTGGACAAGCTAAGGAACAAGGTGAACGTAAAGTAGAAATGCTAATTAACTCAATGCGAGATGGGTTTGATAATGTAGGTAAAGATCTTATTGGAAATATTGACGTAGGTGGTCACGTTTCAATTATAATTAAACACGGATACATAGAATTTAGATCAGCTGGTAATACAGATTACGAGTACAATGATCAAGCTATTATTAATGCAGTTAATAGATTTATTGTTGCGTTAGTTGCGGCAAGTGATACAGAATTATACAGGAAAGAATACGCTAAGAAATTATATAAGATGTTGAGTGCTCATCTGCCAGCTGGCAATGAAAGACTTAACCAACATGCTATGCAGTTATTCTCAATGCACCAATCGGGTATGTTTGATCAAGCACGTTTAAAAGAGAAGTTAAAAGACTTAGGACAGGAACGTCAGAAACTTAAAGAACCATCAACTAAACCATTGATGGACAAAATAATTAAAGGTCTTAAGAATCACTACGGGGATGAGTTCAGTACAGATTCATATATTGGATTAGCAACAGATGGACTTGAGAAGGAAATGAAAAAGACTGAAGATCCTGAACAAGCTGTTAGAAATGTAATACGAAACATTAGTGATGATCATCACTGGTATAGTCGAGCGAATAATATATGAAGATAGGAAAAACAGAAATAATATGGACTGGTGGCAAATGGTTATTAACAAAATTGTTAGTTGCAATAGTTCTCTATTACATTGCTTTGTATTATATCATAAATATTTAGATGAAGGGTAATTTTATTAAAATACGATTTGATTTACATTGTACATGGAGTGGATTTGGTCCAGAGTATAGAATATATGTAAACAATGAGTTATTCACTGAGCGGACATATTTGGTTAAAGAGCCAGAATATTATAAAGAAATGTTACAAGTTAAAGGTCCTCCAGGACGTTATTCAATTAAATTAGAACCAGTCGAACCCCACCATAATAATTTTGTTATGTCTAATACACATATAGAACATGGTAATGGTAAGATACACAATACAACAGAGTTTGAGATATACGCATGAGAGCAAAAGAATTCATAACAGAGTTTACGTCAGGTAGTGTAGCAACTGTAGTCGGTGGTATTGGACAAACATTGTATAGAAACCCATCTATATACGATAATGTCGGTTCATATGAAGAGCCAAAGAAGAAGAAAAAAGCTAAATATAAAAAAACAAAGGATAAGGATTAACTATGAGAGACAGCCAAATGTTTGACATCTTACAAAACTTAGATAATAAAGTCAGCAAAAAACAGAACTTAAACGAGAGTGCGGGTGAGCATAATGTTAGCTCGCATACTACTATCGATGTAAATGGGGATGGTGCTTTACAGAAAAATAACCAAACTACAATGCGTGGGATTTTAGACAGCATTCAAGAAGGCTTAGATGCTAATCAGCGTAAAGTCAATCAAATGCCTGGTCCACATAAGATGAGAAAAGCAGGTGCAAAGAAACACCCAGCTGGAAAGTTCTTAGTTGGTGGCGAAGAAGGCGAACCGGCAGTTGATACAGTTGATACAGTTGATGACACAGGTTGGGGTGATGAGATGATCGAAGACTTAAAACTTCTGCAAACCACATTAAGTGATTATGGGGCGATTAGTGGTATAGATGAGATTATTAGCAAATATGAACAGACACCAGAGACATCGGATTCTGATTTAGAAAATGAATGGGATGCTAACATGGAACGTGAAGGCATGGGTGAAGCTCGTGGTCGTTTACAAGGTTCAGATCGTGAAAATGATGATTGGGAACCTGCAGAAGATGAACGTCATCCATATGAACGTGGCGCTGAAGAAGACCATGGTATTCCAGATCTAGAACGTGATTTAGAAAAAGCAGACTACTTTAACGATCCAATGAACAAACGACAAAATGAATCAGCCGATGATGAACCTGATATGTTTGGTAACTATGGAACTGATCAAGCAGACTTGCCAGATCCAGACGGATCTGATATACCAGATCTAGAACGTGATTTAGAAAAAGCTGATTCCCACAATGATCCTTTTGATGAACGTCAGGATGAATCAGCTGGTGATAACAAACGCTCGGTATTTAAACAGAATGATCCAAATCATCCTCATCGTAAAATTAGAAATACAATGCAACCGGGTGATGAAATGAATCCAAAACAATCAGCGATAACCAAAACTAGTCATCAACCATACTTTGATATCGAAGAAGATGAGATGGAAGAGTCATATGATCCAGAAACAATGTCCTTTAGAAAAATGTCAGTAACTGAAGATGAAATTGAAGAAGATACAATAGCTGATAAAGCAACTTCTCGTAAGTCAGGATTGCATGGTGAAAAAGCATCCTTCAAAGATGTTTTTAGATCAATGTCTGAAAATGATGAAGATAAAGAAAAAACATTAGAGCAAGAGTTACACACAGAAATAACGCAAAACACTCTAAAAAAAAATGAAAAGGGAACCTACAACTTAACAGATAGTATAGTCGAAGGCGGTTTAAGCAAACAAGAGATTATTGGTAAGATTAAAACATTAAAACAATTAATGTCTGCACCGGGGCGTTCGGGTAATGATGAACGTCAGGTAATTGCTTCGCAGTTAGGTCAATTAATGCAACAATTAAGAGCATTACAAAGTCCTGAAGCTAATGCAGGACCTAATCCAAATGACCCTGCTTTTAATAGACCACCCGAGCACAGTTTGTATTAGGGAAATATTATGAATTTATTTGATTTATTTGAAGAAGAAGATGAGATCGGTATTAAAGATCCTAAAGCCGCACAAGCACTTAAAGTAGCTCGTAGCAAGTACGGATGGGCCAATAATGATCTTGAAGCATTTTTAGCAATGGTACAAGATGAACAGTCTGCCCAGGATGATGACATCGAGTCTCAGTTCAATGTCAATACTGATCAAGAGGCAGAAATCGGCGGTAATTCAAATACTAATGATGATCAAACTCATGCATTACACTCGTTAGAAAAACGTATTGCACAGTTAGAGAAAGGTGGTGTTCGAGAAGCTGATATATCCGAAGGACCTTTATATTATATTGGTCGTAAATTAAAACTTAAAACCACAGATAGTAGACCCACTGGCAAAGAAGCTCCTAATTGGGCACACTTTATGGCACAAACAGCAGAAGGCGCATGGCATTGGTTGGCAAATAAAAGTGCCATAGTTGGTAATAGTGATTCATATTTCCCAGATGCTGGCAAGACAGAATTTTCAGGATTTGTTTCTAGTCCCAATGGGTGGAAACATAGTTTGATGCCGGTTAATGACCACAATGGGATAAATGAAGCAAAGGGTGTTAAATTATGATTATAAGTGAATGTATGTTAACGGAAGAAAAGAAATTTCAGGTTACTAAGAAATTAGTAGAAAGTTTGCTACAGCTTTTAGAAGCTGATATTGACTGGGAACCCCAGCCAGAGTTTAGAGGAGTAGGTGGAACAACTACTGCGACTCACGATAGTGCTAAGAGACAACGTGGAATGAGAGATGGACCTTCGAGTAACAGACGTTACCAACAAACAAATGCCGCAGAAGAAAAAGTGCAAGGTTTATGGGCAAAGTATATAAAACACATCAAAACATTATCCCCAGAAAAGAAAGCTGAACTAAAACCAGCCCTTCTAAAAATAATCAAAGTGGCAAAACAGCAAGGTGTTATGTTACGGCCGGCTCCGGGACAAGTATCTTTAAGATAGATACCTAAAGTATTCAAAATTGTTGACACCCCTATCTATTTGCTATATAATAGTACATTAAATAGGAGATATAATAATGAGCGATACGAAAGTATTTAACGGAGACGAAAAAAAGAAATTAGTACACCTTGTTAATGAAGGTGTCCGTGTTATGGATGAGATTGAAATTCTCAACGGTGGCTTATCTGACACAGTTAAAGCTATCGCAGAAGAAATGGAAATCAAACCAGGCATTCTTAAGAAAGCTATCCGCACTGCGTTCAAAGCAAACTTCCATCAAGCAACTACCGACTACGAACTTTTAGAAAACATTCTAGAAACTGTAGGTCGTGCTGATTAATGAGTTATGTAAGTGTAATTTACAATAGAGATAAAGATGTCGTTCATTCTGTTGAACGTACTAAAGAGGGTAACCGACTTTTTGTAGATTACCCTGCTGAATACACATTTTACTATCCTGACAAAAAAGGCAAACATCGATCAGTATACAATGATCCGGTGACTAAATTCTCATCAAATTCATATAAAGAATTTATTAAAGAGAAGAATATCAACTCTAATAAGCGTTTATTTGAAAGTGACTTTACACCCATTGGTCGTTGTTTGGAAAAATATTATGCTAAAATAGATGCACCCAATCTTAATACAGCATTTTTCGATATCGAGGTCGATTTTGATACCGTACGAGGATTTGCACCAACAGACAATCCATTTAATAAAATTACAGCAATATCAATATATTTAGATTGGTGTGATAGCTTAATCTGTTTAGTCATCCCACCTAAAACATTAACAAAAGACCAAGCAACCGAAATCATTTCAAAGTTCGATAATACATTCTTATATTATGATGAGAAACAAATGCTATTGGACTTTTTGTCGTTAATAGATGATGCAGATGTATTAAGTGGTTGGAACAGTGAAGGATTCGATATTCCATACATAGTAAATCGTGTTATTAAAATTCTTAGTAAAAATGATACACGAAAGTTCTGTTTATGGGATAAATTACCAAAAAAACGCACATACGAAAAGTATGGTGCAGAATCTCTTACATACGATTTAATAGGTCGTATTCATATGGATTATATGCAACTGTATCAAAAGTATACATATCATGAAATGCATAGTTATTCATTAGATGCTATTGCAGAATATGAATTAGGTTCTAAAAAGGTTGCATATAAAGGCACTTTAGATGAGTTGTATAATAAAGATTTTAAAACATTTGTAAAGTACAGTTTAGAAGACACATTCTTATTATACAAGTTAGATAAAAAATTAAAATTTATCGATTTAGCCAACACTATTGCACATGAGAATACAGTGTTAATTCCAAAAACTATGGGGGCTGTTGCGGTAACGGAACAGGCAATTATAAATGAATCACATGAGCGTGGTTTTGTGGTACCAGATAAAAAACGAATTGCTGAAGATGAAGATACTTCTGCGGCAGGCGCATACGTGGCTTATCCTAAAAAAGGTTTACATAAGTGGATCGGATCAGTGGATATCAATTCTCTTTACCCTTCGGCCCTTCGGTCTTTAAATATGGCACCAGAAACTGTTATAGGACAACTTCGTCCGACATTAACAGATGCCTATATACAAGATAAGATGGCAGATACAATTACTAAAACTGGTAGGACTAAGAAAGGTGGAAGTTTTGCCGCGGCTTGGGAAGGATTGTTCGGCTCACTCGAATATACAGCAGTAATGGATCAACGTAAGGATGTTACTATTACAATTGATTGGGAAGAGGGTGGTTACGATGAATTCACAGCTGATCATATTTATGAAGTTATATTTAACGGTAATACTAACTGGTGTATAAGTGCAAATGGTACAATTTTCACATTAGAAAAAGAAGGTATTATTCCGGGTTTACTTGCTCGATGGTACGCCGAACGAAAAGTTATGCAAAAGACAAAGCGTGAAGCAACTAATCCAGACGATATTGCATACTGGGATAAGATGCAGTTAGTTAAGAAAATTCTTCTTAACAGTTTATATGGTGCGATTCTAAATCAGCACTGTAGATTCTTTGATAAGCGTATTGGACAAAGTACAACATTAACTGGTCGTGCAATTGCACATCACATGGATGCTCATGTTAACGAATGCTTAACTGGGGTATATGATCACCGAGGTGATGCTATTGTGTATGGTGATACTGATAGCGCCTATTTTAGTGCCTGGCCTATGATTAAAGATGCGGTGGAATCTGGAGAACAACAATGGGATACCGATACTGCTATTGCATTGTATGATGGATTAGCTGATGAAGTTAATGTTAGCTTCCCAGGTTACATGATGGATGCATTTCATACAACACGAGAGAAAGGCGAATTAATTAAGTGCGGACGAGAGGTTGTTGGTGCGGCTGGTTTATTTATTACTAAAAAGCGGTATGCTATTATGGTAGTAGACGATGAAGGTGATCGTCACGACACCGATGGTAAGGTTGGTAAAGTAAAAGCTATGGGACTTGATTTAAAGCGTAGTGATACATTGCCTGTCGTGCAAGACTTTTTAAAGGATATTTTAACAACAACATTAACAAGTGGCGACAAGGATGTTGTTATTGATCAAATTATTAATTTTAAGAAGGAATTTGCAGATCTGCCGGCGTGGGAAAAAGGTTCACCAAAGCGTGTGAATAATCTAACAAAATATGTGATGGCAGAAACAGCAGAGTTGGCTAAAAGTGGTAAAAGTGCAAGATTGCCCGGGCATGTTAGAGCAGGTATGAATTTTAATAATCTAAGGCATATGAATAGTGATAATTACACCATGTCAATTACCGATGGAATGAAATGTGTTATTTGTAGATTGAAGGATAATCCTCTAAATATAACTAGTGTTGCCAGACCTACCGATGAAACTAATATTCCAAATTGGTTTAAAGAGTTACCGTTTGATGATAGCACAATGGAAGAAACACAGATTAATAAAAAGGTTGGGAACTTATTAGGCGTACTTGATTGGGAACTTGAAGAGCGCACTGATATAACAAGTACATTTACAGGATTATTTGAATTTTGAAACTAAGTGACTTAATAACATATTACAATACTGTTAATTCTTTGTCGTTTGATGAGACAATGAAATCGTTTAACGATACAATTGATTTAATGCGAGTTGACATGTACAATAATGGTGATACACCCGACATTAAATCAGAAATTAACGATTTTTCAACTTCTGTAGATCAATTCCTAAGTTCAATGCAACATGTTGAATATACATTAGATGCACTTAAATTAAAGATAAAAGGATATAGGCAAAATTTAGAATCCGATGCATTGACCAGGAGTTATCAAATATATGCCAATAGACAACGAGATCCTAACAAAGATAAATGGATTTTTGGTAAACACAACGAACGAAATATGATCGACGATCCGGCTGTTATGAAATTTTACAATGATCGTATATCATTTTATACATCTTGGCAATATCCAGGTGTAGTTATTAGACCATTATTAGGTGAACATTTAAATGCAATGCTTGCAAGTGATCCATTATACATTTTAGATGAAGATCCAGAATTACTACAGCCAACAAAGAAACTGTTTAATAAAAAGTATCAAGGCAGATTACAATATAAAATAATCAACGAAAGCTCCCCTGCATACATCAGAAATATACTACCGAATAATCAGATAGGTTTCATGCTAATAAATGAATATCTTAATGTTAGACCATTTGACTTAGTTAAAGAATATCTTAAAGAAATTTATGAAGTTCTTAGACCCGGTGGGGTTGCATTAATTACATTTAATAACGGAGATATCCCCCAAGCTACTAAGAACTTCGAAGCTGGTATGTATTGTTATACTCCAGCAACATTATTACTCCCACTGGTTGAGTTATACGGTTTTGAGATAATCCAACACGTTGACACATCCATTAATGTGAGTTGGATTGAGATTAGAAAGCCAGGTACATTAACATCATTGCGTGGTGGACAGGCATTGAGAGAAATAAAATAACCAAAGTACTTGCTATTTAGAAAATAGCAAGTATAATAGTAACTTAACAAAGGAATAATAAATGAAAGATATTTTACAAGATTTAATTAATCATACCTATGATCTAGGATGTATGGAATTAATAAAAATTAACGGTACCGATAAAGAAACTATAATTAATGGTGTTGCTAATGACAGAAGTGTGGTAATTCATGGTAAGTTTTCCACACCTGTTGCCGAATTTAAAGGCACATTTGGTTTACCTAACATGTCTACATTAAAAACAATATTAGGATTAGAACCATATAATGAAAATGCTAAAATAACAGTTAAATCTGGTAAGAATGGACCTGAAAACATGCACTTTGAAAACGTAGATGGTGATTTTCAAAATGATTACAGATTTATGGTGCAAACTATTGTAGATAAGATGCTAAAGGAAGTTAAATTTAAAGGTGCTAATTGGAACATTGAATTTGAGCCAAGTCAACTTGCAATACAACGTCTAAAGTATCAAGCTCAAGCAAACAGTGATGAAGATACCTTCCAGACTAAGGTAGCGGATGGATGTTTAATCCTCACATTTGGTGATCACAGTACTCACGCCGGTAACTTTATATTCGAGCACAACATTAAAGGTGATTTAAAGCGCCAATGGCATTGGCCTGTACAACAAATTATCAACATCTTGAATTTAGCAGGTGATAAAACAATGCGCATTAGTGATGATGGTGCTACTGAAATTACTGTTAACAGCGGATTAGCAGAATATACTTATATTTTACCAGCACAGACTAAGTAGAATAAGTATGCTCGAGATAACTTGTATTGATGGCTCTGTTATTGTTACTAAGATGCATACATATGATACTTTAGGCCAACCTAATGTAGAAGTGCAATTATCAAGTACGATAGATGTAGCAACTAACAGTCGTCTCGATCAACTTGAAATTCTTACCAAGCAACTTACTGAACAAGTAGGAAATGATCTGATGTTACGACAACGATACCCTGCGTTACAAGATACGTATGAAAAGTATCAAGTAATGCTTGGGCTAATTAAGGATGCAGAAGAAAGTGATTGATATGCCAACTGGTGGTGAGAGCATAACTCAAGTGCTCGAAGACATAATAATCGAGCTTAATCATCATGACAGATTATTAATGCAGGATGCAGAGCTTCGAATGCAGAATCCTACATTACAAGAAGCGTGGGAACGTTATCAAGTTAATAAGAGGCTATCTAAATGAGCACAAATTGGGGTGATATACCCGGCGGTCTATTTCAATCTCTAATTGATGATAAGTCAAACAAAGATTTTAACGAATACGAAAAGAAGATGATGGAAAATCTTACCGAACACACACGTCAGCAATATTTTAATGGCGAGTACCAAGCGGTTTTCATGCAAGATACGAATGTTGATCCTCGTGCCCGTTACGAACGAGAGATTCATAAATTGCGAGAACGGTTACACGAACTTGAAGCTGAGAAGAATATCGAACTTAAAGAACAATTAAAAGAACTTAATTTACGATTGAATAATCCGTCAGTGCAAGAAGCCTGGGAACAATATCAAATAGTTATAAAATTGGTGCAACAATGAACCTCGAAAGATTACTTGCTAAGATTCACGATACGGCCAAAGATCGTTTAGGCATTCATGATGATGATTGTGGATGTGATGTAACTAGTCCTGAAATTCAGACACAAAATATTTTACGTTTACGAAACCAAGTACACGAAATGGATCTTGAAATAATGGAATTAAAATCCGAACTCGCAGGTAACAAGCATTTACAGCAAGAGAACGAATCTGTGAAAAATGCTTGGGAGCAATATCAAATAGTTCTCAAACTGGCGAAAGAATAATGTCAGCAATAAGTGACGATGGGGTTTATTATACTAGGCCACCTGAAACCAAAACACTAGCAAAACAATTAGATGAAATGCGTAAGGATAATAAAGAACTCCGTACAAGAGTAATAAAACTTCTTAAAGATAAAAGGTTCGAAGAGTTATTACGAGATGAGCATAAAGGTCTTCAAAATGCTTGGGATCAGTATCAAATTATGTTAAAATTAGTACAAGGTGAATAAATGAGTGCAGGCAACGATGACTTCTATGTCGGTAGAACCTATGTCGACACACAAATTAAATCTGATTTGCAAACAGAAGCCGAGTTACGTGCTAAACATCCTGCTCTTAAAGAAGCGTGGGAACGTTATCAAGTTCTATTATCATTAGTTTTAACAGAGGAAGACAATGAGCCAATTTAATATAATGCAAGCATTATTAGTTTCAGAAATACATGATGGTCTTAGTGGTGAAACAAGAGCACCAACTCCTGAAGAATTAGCACGTCTAAACAATCCCACAGTAAGAGATGCGTGGGACACTCTAAAAGAAGCTAAACGAAAGTATCAAGTTGTATTAAAACTGGCACTTGTTACAGACAGATTCAAATGAGTACAACCGAACTTAACACAGAACCTGGTGACACGCTAATAATAACAGTAGATGAAAGTGTGCCACATCATACTATTCGAAATATCCAAAATGATCTTCATAGTCAGTTTAAAGGACAGGAACTAACGATTATTGTAATTAATAGCAATATAAATATAACTCTAATAAAAAGTTCAAATTTAAAAGATAATACTGATATAGATTTACGTGAGAATAACCCAGCATTACAAGATGCCTGGGAACAGTATCAAATTGTAAAGAATTTATCAGTAAATGATGATGGCACGTAATATTCATCCAATGGTTGTAACATTTAGTAATAAGGAATTGCAACTACAGTTATTATCATTAGCGTTAAAAGATTATAAAAAGCAAGGTAAATCCATCGAACAATTTGAAGTGGACTATGATTGTGTAGTACAATACAATAGCTATGGACAAATTAAAAATATATCGTGTAATAACGATTCGACAAAAACAATGATGGAATTAAAATATGCTAAGTGAAGAAGATCAAGAACACGCAGAGAATTACGAATACACAGCCAAAGATCCGGTTTATTTCGACCAATATGCTTTGCACGCCACGGACCGAAGTATTATAATAAAACTCGCAGGACAAGTGAACCGTATAAATGATATATTATTACAAGATGAGTTACTTAGGAAAAGTAACCCTACTCTCCAAGATGCTTGGGAAAAGTACCAAACTATTAGGAAATTAACAGCAGATGAATAAAGATTTAACCACAGCACAAAGAGATTATGCCCTGTTCTTACCAGCTATATCCAGCTTTTTTTCCACGTATATCGGCAAGCAACAAAGTGATCCACAATCGGTTCCAACAAGCAGGATGCCAAAAGGTATTCCGGATATGGAAATGATGAACTTCTTTAATCCACAAAAAGGATTATTCCATTACCAATACGCACTGTACTCAGCAGGCCACGCTAACTTAGATCTAACCAAAGAAGTGCCTAAAGAAGATATGATTCGTAAGCGCAAGAAACATACATTGCTTTTAGCTGACTCGGGTGGATTCCAGATTGCTAAAGGTGTATGGGAAGCGGATTGGTTAGATCCTAAATGTCCTAAAGCAGAGAAGTACAGAAGCACTGTATTAAAATGGTTATGTGAAATATCAGATTACAGTATGACACTTGACATACCAACTTGGACTCCAAATAACCCCGAAGCGGCGGATAAAGTTAATATTCACAGTTATGAAGATGCTGTAACAGCAACTAAGTACAATCATGAATACTTCATGAAGCACAGTACAAACAATGCAAAGTTCTTAAATGTATTGCAAGGTGGTAATCATACCGAGGCCGATCATTGGTACGATCTAATGAAAGACTACAACGATCACAGCAAACATGAAAAGCCGTTCAAGGGTTGGGCAATGGGAGGAGCTAATATGGC
>Ga0164313_10003928_pt1 | contig 13261 bp, 12 predicted proteins | sample GuaBasSedimGuay4_FD_113735 | JGI IMG/M metagenome (GOLD analysis project Ga0164313, IMG submission 113735) | Subseafloor sediment microbial communities from Guaymas Basin, Gulf of California, Mexico - Guay4, Core 4569-4, 0-3 cm | ecosystem: Environmental > Aquatic > Marine > Hydrothermal vents... | reverse complement strand
TCTTAATAAGCTTGATGAACTACGTGCTGAATTGGCAAATAAAGGTATATCACTCTATTATGCCCGGGTAAAACAACAACTGGAACGCTTCTTCAATTCAAGCTTTGCAAAAGAACGCCGCAAAACTGCAAAAAATTATCGCTTTCAAACCCTTAAACCGGCCATACGTGCCTATTTAAAATATCAAAAAGCAAAGGGACAGAAAGAAATTGATCTGGATAAAGCTGATCCGGATATTGATTCCAGTGAATGGAAAGAACAGGTTAAACAAGCGTAAAAACCAAGCCGGGTCAATATAAGTTATTTAAAGTCTTATTTGTTTCCTTTTGGTAAATGTCGATATTATTATCATAAAGTCTCATGCATCATCGCTAGATAGCAAGCAAAGAGACAAGTCGCGAGAAGCAGTATTTTTTTGTAACCGATGGTTGTGATTATTTGTTGGCAGATGCCTGGTTTGGCAATAAGCCCATGATACGGTGATCTCATGAGGGCAATATGGTGTCGATCCTCAGGATGAAAAATGATAAAACATTGTATCGCTATTTTAGCATTGAGAAAGGCCATAAGGTTTATCAACACTTACATGCACAGCAATTGCATCAACTAATGGTGAAGAAATACTGGCAAGCCTGCTCAAACACACTGGGGAGATTGAAAGAACAAACTGAAACCTTTGCCTCACATATTGCGTCGCTTCATTTATGTGCAATGCGTTATGCCATGCTGGTCTATGCGAAGGCTCAGAACAATAATCGAGTCTGTGATATGCGCAGAAATGTAGAAGAACAGTTAACACTGCTCAGCTATGGTAAAAAATTATGGGGACTTTTTCGGTTTCTGATCCAGCTATCACTGAATGAAATTCAAGATGAATTAGATGGGAAGGTTAAACTGATTTTGGACACATTGGATAAAAACATATTGAATTTTTTTAAGCAAGCACTACAACTTGATCAACGGACATTAGATTTAGAGTCAGCAGAACAAGCAATATTGTAGTGAATTCTTAACAAAACGAACTCCGAAACATGAGTTAATATAAACATGGCTTTGTATAACACAGAAACAAATTCATTAATGAAACAGAACCTGAAAGAATGCCAATAGCCCTGGCACCTGAGAGTGGAAATTGATTTCAGATCATAACACCAAGTAATGTGGCAAGGAATATAGTCAGTGATGCCAGGGCAGTACCTGGATTACCTATCATGTAAACACCCAGAATAACTATCAACAGACCCAGAATAGTTGTAAAAAAATCCTTACCAGTTTTGATTAAAAGGATTCAGTTGTCCCATACCACCGACAAGCAGTATGACACCAACGACCATGGCTAAAGAAAGACCTGCAATAAGAGGCAATCCCATTGTCAATAAACCAGTTAATACTAACATGACGTTTTTCCTTTGAGAATTTAAAAACCAATATATGTATTTTATTATGTATTATAAGTGGCATAAAAATGCATTAGATGTATAAATATTATTATATGCTTAAATTTATTTTAGATAAATTGATTAAATATTTATCATTTAATTTCATCATAAAATGTAACTCCTAAATCTGAATCAGTCACAATCTCCCACACTACCGGACATACAGTTTTCCGTATCCGATAGTTCCTAATACATTAAATAGAACATGAACTATGGCAGCACGATTTATTATTTAAATTCGTTACGACAGCACTTTATTGATTAAAATTTATCGGGGATCCATGAGTAAGAATAATCAGATTCCTCATAACCATCACTGTCCTGACGAGGCGGTAGTTTGGGTTCATCATAGGGTAATTTTTCATAGGGGATCTGTGACAGGAGATGGGAGATACAATTTAAACGTGCTTTTTTCTTATTATTGCCATTGACGACGTGCCAGGGTGCCCATTCAGTGTCTGTGGTTTCAAACATGCGATCTTTAGTCCTGGAGTAATCATACCAGCGACGATGGGATTCCAAATCCATTGGACTTAATTTCCAGTGTTTACGGGGATCACCGATTCGCCCTTCAAAGCGACGAGTTTGTTCTTCCATACTCACATCAAACCAATATTTAAGGAGAATAATACCGTCATTAACAAGGACTTTTTCAAAACCTGGCACATTATTTAAAAAACGTTTATATTCTTTTTTAGTACAAAACCCCATGACAGGTTCAACATTGGCCCGGTTATACCAACTGCGATCAAATAAGACAATTTCTCCAGCAGCCGGGAATCGTTCCACATAGCGTTGTAAATAGAGTTGAGACTTTTGTCGGTCATCTGGACTGGGCAAAGCATTCACACGAAAGACCCGAGGACTGGTACGTTCCAATATACGTTTAATGGTTCCCCCTTTGCCTGCTGCATCACGACCTTCAAATAATATAATAACCCTCAAACCTTTTTCGACAACCCACTCTTGAAGCCGACATAATTCAACCTGCAATTTATAGAGTTCTTTGTTGTAACGTTTTTTTGACAGTTTGTCAGAAGATGTACCTGATCGTTTCTTGCTCATGATATTTCCCTTACGATAAAGAAAAGAAAGGCCGTTATCACTAATGAATTACCCATAGAGATACCAGCCAATCTGTTGTCAATTTGTAATTAAAGATTAATAATTACTTTTTAGACTTTTTGCCTTTCTTAGACTTTGCTTTTTTTGCTTTAGCTTTCTTAGCCTTGGCTTTCTTAGCCTTGGCTTTTTTCTTGTCTGCTTTTTTCTTTTCAATCTTTTTTAATTCTTTTTTAGAGAGCTTTTTATCTTTCTTTGACATAATAATTTTCCTAAAAATGAGACTAATGATTAAATGGAACAGAATATTTCAATTGTATTGATCAATTGGCAACTATCACCAATTGATCAAGTATACGCTTGGCATTTCAATAATACCAATGCATATTAATGATGATTACTATAGAGCTAATGCATATCTGTTTTAGTAAATCTTTCCTTATACATTAAGCTATCCTTCATTATTTTTAGTCACCCGAATAAAAACAAGAGGAATAAACAACAGAGTTAAGAAAGTACCAACAAACAGACCACCAATAGCGACTGCACCCAATGGTGCCATACGCTCAAGACCAATAGCATTACCCTGAGCAACAGGCAGCATACCTACCGCTACAGCGGTAGCCGTCATCACTACAGGTCTGGTACGCAACTTAATAGATTCCATCATCGCCGTAGTTTTGTCAACACCGTTGAGTACTTGTTCCTGAGCAAAGTGAATCAGCAGAATCGCATTATTGACAATAATACCTGAAAGAAGAATAAAGCCCATCATACCCGGCATAGACATATGATAGCCCATAAACAGGTCAGCCCAGGCAGCACCGATAATAATAAATGGAATTGAAAGAGTGATCATCAGGGACACTTTAATACTATTAAACATCGCAACCAGAGTAAAAAAGATAAGTAATATCGCATACATCATACCCGAACCCATTCTTTCACTTGAAATGGCTGCGGCTTTACTATCACCCGTTTGTTCCATAGTCACTGAAGGGGGAAGCACAGAGGGATCAAAGGCATCATTAAAACTGGCCATAATCTGTGTGACAGCTGCTGTTTCTCTTGAACCATATACATTGAGTGTATAATTTAAACCTTCTCTGGTAATACTTCCAGGTTCCAGTTCAGTTGAGAAAGAGGCAATGGCGGCCAGTGGAATTTTGCCCTTTGGGGTATCGATTAATGTTGCCTGCAGTACATCCACATGATCTCTTTGCTCCTGCGGCAGCCAGACACGTACACCAAAATCAATACTATTTTGCAACGGGAAAGTAGCTACCATGGCACCGCGTAAAACAGCCTGTAATTGTTTACTTACCTCACTACTTTTAAGGCCATAAAATGCCGCTTTAGCTTGATCAATTTCCAGGTTATAGACGGCTTTATCCATATCCCATGTACGCATGACGGAGACAATGCCCTGAGTTTTAAACAATGCCTGTTCAACTAACTTACCGGCTTTATCCAAATCAGCAAAGCTGGTGCTGGACAACATCACATCAATAGATGCCCGGATACTGCTTAACACTGCCGATCCGGTATCCACTACTTCAGAACTTTTCACATTTTCAATTTTGGCAATTAAAGGCCGTAATCGATGTTCAATTTCATAAATGCTGTCTTCACGCTCATGACGATTGATATAGGTGGCAATAATAAGGATGTTATCTATGCTACTGCCGCTGCCGATACTCAACACGCCGGGTTCACTACCAATCTGTGAGGAGAGATAAACGACTTTACCATTCTCTTTAAGCAGTTTATCAACCTGTTCAACAATGCGCTCACTGGCTTCAATAGGCAGGTTGGGTTCCGTCATAATGTTAACTTTTATAGCACCGGTATCCATTGGAGGCATTAATTCACTGCCCACCACAGGCATGACCAGCTTGGCACTGACAATAAAGAGCAATATAAAAGTAAGCACATAAGAAGCACCTACTATTTTATATTTAAGAGCCATATTAATGGCACTGGTAAAAAAACCTTCTACAGAATCCATTACTACTGTCGTAATACGTTCAAAAAAACGTTCCGTACGGATTAACCATGGCCATTCTATTGCCAGTATTTTCATAGAAAGCAGAGGCACCAGGCTGACAGAAATAAAATAAGAGGCCGTCAGTGCCAGAAGTAAGGTAGTGACTAAGGGGCGAAACATGGTTTGCGGGAAACCACCAATAAATAAAATAGGAAATAAGGCCACCATGGTGGTCACTGTCCCGGAAAGATTAGCAAACATAATCTCCCTGGTCCCCTCATAGACTGATTGCCGGATATTCTTGACACCTTCCCTATAATGACGTTCAATATTTTCCATCACCACCACAACATCATCAAGTAATAAGCCCAATGCCAGAATGATGCCGGTCAGAGTGATGACATTAAATGCTATGCCGGCAAACCACATCAGAGCAATGATGGCCAGATAAACCACGGGTATCGTCAACACGACAACGGCGACCTGTCTGAAACTGGCAAGAAAGAAAAATACCACAAACATGGACATGATAATCGCATCAAACAGGGAGGCAAACATATTATCGATACTCAGAACAATGGTATCTTTCTGCGTATCTGTGATTTCCATATGCAGTTCCGGATATTTTTTCTCAAGCTGTTTAATCAGCACTTCAACACGAGTGACAGTACCAACTACGTCATCCTCATAACCCCGCTGTACTGATATGGCAATGCCCTTTTTACCATTACCATAGTAGCTTGCACTGTTCTCATAATGACCAAAATAAATCTTGCTGACATCCCCAAGGGTAACATCAGAAGTTAGATTAATAGAACGAAGATCGTGAATGGTCTCTTCCCTGCCGGGCGCTTTTAGAATGTAGCGGTTATTCTCATTGGAAATAAATCCAATGGCATAATCTTTATCATTACTTTTGATGGTCGCCAGTACTGTACTGAGATTCAGTCCGTATTGATCCAGGCGCTCTTTATCAAGAATGATTTGAATTTCTTTTTTATAGCCGCCAAAAATATCAATATTGGCAACGCCTTGAATTTTAAGAAAATCATAGCGTAAATTATTTTCAGCCAGTTGGCGTACATCCATCAGGGAAAGCGTATCCGAACTAACACCAATCACTACTACCGGGGGGGTCGCTCCGGAAACTTGATTAATCTGCGGCTCTTGAATTTCAGCGGGTAGCTTATAGCGGATCTTGTTCAGGGCATTGGTGACATCACTGGCAGCCATAGACAGATCTTTACTGTACTCAAATTCAGCACTGATAACAGAGACTTCGTCAATCGTCGTTGAAAAAACACGGCGTACCTTTTCCAGAGTATAGAGTTCTTCTTCAATGGGAACGGCGACATTGGCCGCCATAGTTTTAGCCGATGCACTGGGCTGCACAACAACCACCGCAATCTGTGGATAATTTGATTCGGGAAACAGCTTACGATCCATGTCACCATAGCCAATAACCCCAAACAGGATAAACAGAACCAGTACAGAATAGATTAAATAAGGGCGTTGCAAGACCTGTTCAATTAAGCCATTATTTTTCACTGCTTACACTCCCGCTAAGTAATACCTGACCACGACTTGGCAGACTACTGAGCTTGGCTGCAGCACCAACGGCTATCGGTACTGCAGGACAAGGTTCAATCAGTGCATGAGTTTTATTGCCGGCAATAATGGTAACAGCAAAAGGGCTGAACTTTTCATTCTCATAGCTCATAAGCTGAGTCCCTTTATTCGTCAAAATCAGGCCATTAAGAGGAATTTGACAACCTGACTGTGCAAAGGTAAGCACATTAATGGTAATATAGGCGTTATTTGGTAATGACAGAGGATTATCAAGGTCGACTTCTGCGACAGAAAGACCATTATCGGCATCACTATAAAGATTGATGATCTCACCAATTTGTTTACCCTCTAAAAAGACTTCCTGCTCAATTTTTATCACCTTTGTTCCCGGTACATAGCTAAAGGTGAGTTTTTGATCTAAAGAATTAATAGTAAGTATTGACTCGCCTGGAGTGGCTAGATTTCCTTCGTGCGCAACGATAGTACCGATAATACCATCAAAAGGTGCTCTAATATGAAGATAGCTGAGCTGAACTTCTAGTTCAATTATTTTTTGTTTAGTCTCTTCAACATCGGCCTGTTTCATTGTATAAGCGACTCCGGATGCCTCAAACTCTTCCTGTGCCAAACCACCTGATTTGAAGAGTGTATGATTTCTTTCATGAAGATTCTTTGCATATTTTGCATCTTTTTTCTGTGCTTTCATGGTCATCTTCTGAGCTTCAATACTGGAAACTATCCCCCGATCATCAATCTGTACCAGCAGATCACCCTCTTTTATTTTCTGATTTTCCTTGACCAGAACCTCTTTTATTCTACCAATCAGCTTGGAAGACATGGCTGCCACTACTCTGGAAGAGAGTTTTGCCAGAAAGGGCCGTGTCTGTTCCAAACGTTCAGTACTGGCTGAAACAACTTTTACCTGGATCATTGCAGGCTCTGGCGTGGGCACGTCAGCAACTTCCTGTTTTCTTTTTTCCAGAAGCATTACACCACCAAAAATTAATGCCGCAATGACTATAATTAAGACAATATTTTTCACTTATATTCTCCTTTTTCTAGTAGATAGTCTAAGAAGAAACGACTGCTCTGGTAATCATATCGAGTAACAATGGAGTGACTTAATGCTACCTGGTTACGAGCCTTTGCATAGAGCAGATCATCCATATCAGCAGCTCCTTTTTTATAACGTATTTGTTCAATCCGCTCTGTTTCACGGGTTAAAGCCAGTTCTGATTGAGCAGAATGATAACTATCTATAGCCAGCTGTATCTTGATAGCGGCTTCCTTTAAAGATTTTTGTATTTCCAGTTCTGTGGTCATTTTATCTTTCTGACTTTGCATTCTACGTATAACCGCTTTGCTTTTAGCGGCCTTACGACTGCCGAAATCATGTAGGGTCCACTTTAAATTGACACCCACCATCCAGTCTTCTTCATTCCCCCAATCACCATCAAAATCATTAGAGTCATCATTAGGGCCATAATTCTGGCCATAATATGCCGTAAGGCCTATTTCTGGATAATAACTAGCATCACTCTTTTCTTCCAGTCGGGTACTTTTTTCCACATCCAATACGGTAGAACGATAGCGTTCAAGCTGGGTATAATCTTTATCATTTTTTATGTCTTTTAGCTTTTCTATCTTCATAGTGGAATTTTCCAAATTGCTATTAATCTCACTATTTAACAGTACAGATAGACTGGCTTTCATTATTTTGATATCAGCCTCAGACCGACGAACTTTAAGTCTTGCATTTTCCTGATCAGCCGCCGCTTTAAGTTCATCGACCCTGGCTTTTTTACCCAGTTTTACCTGCAGAGCAATATCATTACGCAGATATTTAAGAGCCTTATAATGATCTTGCTGAGCCTTCTTCTGAGCTTGCCTTGAAAGGATATTCACATAAAGTGTTTTGACATTATAGATGAGCTGTTCCTTGCTTAATTTTATAGCAACCCCGGCCATTTCTTTTTCCAGCTCAGCTATCTCAATCGAACGCTGTTGTGCAAAGCCGGTAAATAATGGCACTTCATACATAATACCGGTAGAAAAAAGATCTTCTGTCGTAGGAACACCACCGGGATCACCAATAATGGCATTGGGTGTTAATGGTGTTAAAGTACGAGGATTATTGTAATGCCCATAGTTAGCAACGACATCAAACTTACCAAATTGCTGAGACTTTTGATCGTCTAATTCTTCCTGACTAAAACCCAGGTTCATCTGCTGTTTTTGCAATTCAGCATTATTTTTCAGAGCCAGTCCAACCGCTTCTTCAATGGTCAAGCCATTGCTTATCCCGGGGAAAAAGAGAATAAGCTGAGCCATCAGAGCCGTCAGCAAATAAAACTTTGCCGCTGTCGCTTTGCAAACATGTTTTTCATGCAAATAAGGCAGTGGTAGAGTTTTATGTTTGATAAGAGTATTTATCAGTAATTTTGTTTTCATTGTTTTCTTCATATATTTAGCTTTTACTATGTGTGTTTTTAAAATATTAAAACTTTCAATTTTTTAAAAATAATTTAATCAATTTATCCAACATTTTTTAGTATATAATAATTTACTAATGACAACTAATGCATTTTTATATCAATTTCAATGTATATAATGCATAGCAAATGAGAGATTCACCTACTTGTAATGTTACGGTGCCCATCACTTTTGGGTACTTGCCCACTTCAAGCAGTTAGTATTAGAACAAGACATACAGCCAGAAGAATACGTAATAAATTCATTAGACTCTAACCCTCACATTTTATATGACATAAGAAATAACAGTGCCTTTGTGAATGTAGGGAATGATATTGAAAAGCACTCATTGATCGAACTTCTACAAAAAAAGGGTTAAACGTTGTCACAAATAGTATTAACAAGAAATATGAGACTGGATGTAAATATGCGACCGATTTCAAAGAAAATATAAAAATAATTTTTGATGAATATTGGAACAGTGGAACTATCGAGCTATACCAGAAATAAATTAATTATGTCCAGCCTTGATCAATTCCTGTTTGATCTGATCCAGAATTTCAGGGGTAAATAACATCAGGTTGTCTTGTGTGCCTGCAGTGAATATTGAATGTCATCGCACCAGTCACTATGCCATTCCTGGACGACCAAGGGTTGAACTCACATTTTTTAACTCTTCTTTGTCCGCCAGTTCACCCCTTTATTTAGGAATAAGTTGCTGCAAAGCACTTAATGAACACGAGCAAAGAAACTATCAATGAGTAAATCAACATCAAGTACGAATCCTCTGATACACTGGATTTTACGTTATCTCCCCATCTTGCAATGGTTGCCGAATTACCAGTTATCCTGGTTGCGTGCAGATATTATTGCCGGCTTGACGGTATGGGCAGTAATGGTGCCTGAAGCAATGGCCTATTCCGGTATTGCCGGGGTACCACCACTTGTCGGGCTTTATACTGTACCAATACCGCTGATTGTCGGAGTCATATTTCTGGTGCTGGGTTTGGCTTATGGGCTGGGTGGCAAGCTTTATCCCCACACCAGTGATGAAGGGGTTTATTCAGGGCCTGGTGTGGGTAACCATTATTGGTCAGGTACCTAAACTATTTGGCATCAGCGGTGAACATGGTAATTTCTTTGAAAAATTATTTGCAATCATTCCCGATTTGGCTAATGCACACCCAATGAGCACCGCTTTGGGGCTAGAAAGTCTGGTATTGCTGGGACTGATTAAGCACTTTGTGCCTAAATTACCAGCTGCATTAACCGCAGTGATTGCATCCATTGTGTTGGTATCATTATTTGATCTTGGTTCCCAGGGCGTTGATATTGTAGGTAAATTTGAGGCAGGACTGCCGGCATTGGCAATGCCTCAGTTTACCATGAATCAACTGGAGTTACCTGATTCCAGCTGCTCTGGCTATTGTGCTATGCCGAAACACTTGGGGCGGCCAAGGCGGCATCTGCAAAATCTGGCGGTAACATCGATCCCAATCAGGAACTGGTCAGCCATGGTCCTGCTAATATCGGTTCAGCATTCAGCGGTGGTTTTATTGTCGGCAGCAGCCCCTCCAAGACCTCAGTTTCTATGGGATCAGGCGGCAAAACTCAGGTGGCTTCATTAATACATGCTCTACTTATAATTTTGACGCTTATGTTTCTCCTGCCGTTATTTACTAATCTTCCACATGCAGTATTGGCCGCGATTGTTATTGAAGCGATGCTTGGACTGCTTGACTTTAGTTATCTGAAAAAATTATGGAAGCAGTCACGCTGGAAGTTCAGTATTGCCATGATTGCCTATCTTGGCGCTATGATTATCGGTGTATTACCGGGAATGGGACTGGGCGTTGCACTTGCGATACTGCTTCTGATTTACCGCGCCTCTTCACCACCTAGTGCAGTTCTCGGCCGTGTACACGGCAGCAATACATTCCAGGATATTAGTCACAGACCAAACCTGGAGACTATTCCAAAGCGGTTGATCTATCACTTTGACGCCAGTTCGTTTTTTGCAAATGCGAATTGCTTTAATGAAGCTTTACAATAATTTATAAATAAGGCTGAAAAACCGGTTCATCAAGTGTTGATTGATGCTGAAGGTGTCAATCTCATTGATTCAACTGCTACGGAAATGCTGCTTAAATTACAGACCAGACTGCATAAAAAGGGAATTACACTGACCTTTGCCCACGTACATAACAGGGTGAAAGATAAGATGGCTATAGCCGGTGTTGTAGATTCAGTTGGTGCCGATCACTTTTATAATACCTTGCATGATGGTATTGAAGCGTTTGAGAACAACAATCAGGGGATAAAAAAATAAACAAGAAAAAATTTGATATTCCAGATGATTTTGACTGGTGCCCCGACAAACCGGATTCAATGCAGATATACAAATTATTATGTTTTAATGAAACATGAAAATGATACATTAAACCTATCAAAAACAGACAACTTATACATTGGACATCAAATAGGCTTTAACTTATAGTACTATTTAGCGCGACAGAGATTTAAATTTTGCCTACCATCCTCTATTTAATCATCGATACAATTGAAGTCTATGAATCATCATCCCCCGAAAGACAAACAGTCCACAACAACTATTTGCGGTATGTGTGCCGCCCGTTGTTCAATCCTGGTTGAAACTCAGGCCAGTAAACCTGTCTGGGTACAAGGTAATCCTCATGATCCCGTTATGGCAAGCAGTTTATGTGCTAAAGGTGCAGCCGGTTTATCCTTTGAATATGACAATGAGCGTCCTGATACCCCTCTGATTCGTGCGGGTGAGCGTGGTGAAGGAAAATGGCGAAAAGCCAGCTGGGATGAGGCGCTGAATTATATTTCAGAAAAGCTGTATCAGGTCATAGAGGAAATGGGTCCCCAGGGTATTGTCCTCTCAGACAGAGGGGGGCCGTTTACTGACCTGACAAAGAGCTTTCTTAAAGCCATTGGCTCACCTAATTATTTTGATCATGATTGCAGTTGTGGTCTCAATGCACATCATGCGACTCAGAGTTTACTGGGTTTTGGCCGATTGGGTGTCGCTTATGATTATACTCATAGCAAACATATTGTATTGTATGGTCGCAACCTTCTTGAATCCCTGGTTGTTCCTGAAGTCAAAGCATTTACTCAGGCCTTACGCAACGGCGCAAAATGTACCTATATTGATGTCAGAAAAAACATTACGGCCAGTAAAGCCAGTCGCTTCTGGCAAATAAATCCTGGTACTGACTATGCACTTAATTTAGCCATTATTCATGAGTTGATTCACAAAAACCTCTATAACAGGCCATTTGTTGAGCGCTGGACAGACGGCTTTAATGAACTGAAACAATTTGTCACTGATAAAACACCTGAGTGGGCCAGTCAATACACGGGTATACCAGCTCATGAATTAGTTGATTTTGTGGCTGAAATAGCAGCGGATGCACCAGCGGTTATTTTTCATGCAGGCTGGCATTCTGCACGTTATACACAATCCTTTTATACCAGTCGTTCCACTCATATCATTAATGCATTACTCGGTAATTTTGAAGCACTGGGCGGTTGTATTTTAACTAAAAATGCAGACAACTATGGGCATCAGGGTCTTACTAAATTGCAGGACGCTATCTCTGATATCAACATACCACGAGTCGATGGTGTCGGTACTCAATATCCTCGCTGGGATCCTGATATTGGCGTGCTGCACCGTATTTTTCCTGCATTAGAAACACAAACACCTTACGCTTTAGGGGCTTATATTGCTTATCGTCATGATCCCCTGGTTTCTATGCCTGATCCCGATAAGCAAAGACGCTTGCTGGATAAATTGAACTTAATTGTCTCTATTGATGTCAATTATTCCGAAACTGGCTGGTTTGCCGATGTTATTTTACCAGAATCCAGCTATCTTGAGAGGGATAATATTTTATCAGAGGAAGCTGGTATTATTCCCCGTGTTCGTATCAGACAAAAAGTCATGCAGCCGCGTTTTGATTCAAAACCAGCCTGGTGGATTTTTACTGAACTGGCTCGAAAACTGAATAAAACAGAAGGCTTTGATTATAAGAATATTGAAGACATCTGGCGTTATCAATTGCAGAAAAGTCCCGTTAAACTGAAGCAATTAAAACAACAGGGCGTGCATTATTATGCAGCCAAACCAACATTCTGGTCACAGGATTCGGAGCTTATTTTTCCGACACCTTCTGGCAAGATAGAATTTGTCAATTCCTTGTGGGAACAAAGTGGTATTGCTTCTCTGGTTGAATTTGAGCCGCCTCAAAGTCTGCAAAACGGTGAGTTTCGCCTGGTATTTGGCCGTGTTGCCATGCATACTCATGCGCAAACCATGAACAATCCTTTGCTGCATGAAATCTATCCTGAAAATCCCTTATGGATGCATCCTGATTCAGCACAGAAACTGGGTATTAAAAATGCAGAACAAATCAGCATCGAACGAATGGGAGTTACTCTGAAAGGTCCTGTGATGCTGACAGATAAAATACACCCTGAAGTGGTCTTTATGGTACATGGTTTTGGCCGTAATATCCCTTTACAAACCAGAGCTTTTCATCAGGGGATATCCGATCAAGAGCTGGAAGGTGGTGTTTTAAACTCATTTGATTTGGCTGGCGGCGGCTTCAATTTCTTTGAATCTATTGTGACGATTCATAGAACAGGAGAACAGCCATGAGCAGAAAAACAGTAATAAACAGACTCGTTCTACAACATGATA